>ERZ1027076.201-NODE-201-length-23380-cov-5.707095_pt1 | contig 23380 bp, 16 predicted proteins | sample MGYA00519416_ERZ1027076 | MGnify/ENA primary metagenome ERZ1027076 (study PRJEB26926, sample SAMN06164525) | human gut metagenome | biome: ENVO:00009003; feature: ENVO:2100002; material: ENVO:00002003 | host: Homo sapiens | place: USA | collected 2012 ... | reverse complement strand
AAACACTCAATCCGTTTCGGCCCGCCGCGAGCCAAAAAAGTCCGATAAGCGGGAGTTAAGAGCTGTTCAGGAAGGCTCCCATAGCCCGTTCGGAATCATCTGGCAGATCGCCTCGGCAACAGGATGGTCCGTGCACTACATCCTGTGGCGGGTGAACTTCCAGACGCTTACCCTGATGCTGGCCGATGCGCCGCACTATGAGTTCTCCGACGACAAGCAGTCCGGAGGGATGACAACCGAACAAATCTTTCAATCGAAGTTGAAGATATGATAAAACCCGTCGAGATTGAGTTTCTCGTGAAGAACAATACCCGCCAGGGACTCTCCGGAGTCTCCGGCGGGATTGAGGGTGTGGAGAAGAGTGCATCGGCCGCACAGAAGCGCATTCAGGCGCTTGAAGCGGAGATTGCGCGACTGCACAAAGTCATGGCCGAGACGCCGAAGATGGATCAGACGGAGAATATCCGGCAGATCGAGACGTTGCAGCGGGAGATTCAGGCGTTGCAGAACACAGCGAAGAAGACCGACCTGATGCCCGTGAATGCGCCGGCCGTCCAGCGCACCTACAACGGGTTGAACATGTCGATCCAGCAGATGGCCCGCGAGCTGCCGTCGCTGACCATGGGTCTGCAGATGTTCTTCATGGCCATCTCGAACAATTGGCCGATCTTTGCAGATAACCTGGCCCGTGCCCGCAAGGAGTATGACCTGCTCACAGCGAGCGGTCAGAAAGCCACCCCTGTGTGGAAGCAGGTGCTTTCGTCAATCGGATCCTTCCAGACTCTGCTGGCTGTGGGTATTACCCTGGCCGTCGTCTATGGCAAGGAGATCGGGAACTTCGTGTCGAGCCTGTTCCGGGGAAAGAACGCCTTCGATGCGGCGGCCCGTTCGGCCGAAGCGTTTCATGCTACGATGCTCGAAGGCAGCAAGAATGCTCAAAGTGAGGTTGTCAAACTGAATCTGTTGTATCGGGCGGCGACGGACAATGCCCGGGCCATGGATGAGCGACTCGAAGCGACGAAAAGACTCAAGGACGAATATCCCGATTATTTCAAGAATCTTTCGGACGAGCAGATCATGGTCGGGAAAGCCAGCGATGCCTACAAGTCGCTCGTCGCAAACATCTATGAATACGCCAAAGCCCAGGCGGCATTCAAGAGTATGGTCGACCTGGAACAGCAGAGGCAGATGTTCGATACGGCTGCAAATATCGAACAGTATAAAAAAGCCTACGACAGATACCTTAAGGCCCAGGAAGATGTTGCAGCCAAACGTAAGATCTATGAAGCGACTCCCTGGGCACAGCGGGGAAATGCCTCGGAGCCTTATCGGAATCTGACCTGGGCGGAAACGCTGTTACTGAACGCCCGCAGAGAGATGGAGGATCTACAGAAGCAGATCTTCGAGGAGGTCAAGAAGTATGAGGGTGGCGAGGAGATCATCGATGAGATCAAGGAGCGCTTTAACGGCAACCTCGGTGCGTTCCTGCAGTTCATAGCCGAACAGAGGACCAAGTTGGCAGCCATAGCGGAGAAGGCTCAGTTGAACGACAATCCAACCAGCTCGCCGGGCGGTGGAAATAAGCAACCCAATAATACGGATCCCGTAGACCAACTTGGCGAACAATACCAGGCTGCCATATTGAAGCAGCGGCAGGAGCTCAGCGAACTGTCGGTTGCTGCGATGCAGGAGGGAGCCGACAAGGAACGGGCACAGATACGGCTCGAATACGAGAAAAAACGACAGCAATATGAGGATGAGGAGCGTAAGATGCTCGCGCTTATCAAGAAGCTGCGGGCATCGGGAGCCGATGTCGATCCTGGAGCAGAGAAACAGGTGATGGCGTTTTCGGCCGCAGCCACATCCTCCGCAGCACAACTCCGGGACAAGCAGCTGGCAGAAGTCGACAAGAAGGAGGAGGCAACCTATGAGAAGCTGCTTCAGAAATATGAAACCTACCAGCAAGGCCGTCTGCGCCTTGCTCAAAAATACGATGCCGACATTGCAAAACTCGCTGCAGACCCCCAAAACCAGGAGGTGGCACAACAGGCCAAGCAAAAAGCCCTCGATGAGTTCGATGTGAAGTTCGCCTCGCAGTTTCCGCAGTTCGAGGCCTGGGCCGACCGCATTGTTGCCGCTTCGGTCGAAAAATTGAAGACGCTGCTGTCCGAAGCACAGGCAGAATTGGAGGCCCTGGAGAATGATCCGACGGCCAACAATGGTGCCGTGGCTGTCGCTCGGGCCAAGGTGGTGGAGTTGAAATCCAAACTGGAAAAATCCGGGAACGAAGATCCGCTTGCTCCCGACGACCAGTCGATCAAGAAGTGGCAGGATCTTCAGGAGGTACTACGCGACGCGAGCAATGAGTTCGAACAGATCGGCAATCAGGTGGGAGGTACGGGTGGCGAAATCCTTCAACTGGCCGGACAAATATCCACCTCCATCATCACCATGATCGGAGGAATCCAAACCATGGCCAATGCCGCTGCAATCTCCATATCGAATGTCGAAAAGGCTTCGGTGATACTGACAATCATTGCGGCTGCCGTACAGGTTATCACGGCCGTTGCCGGGTTGTTCAGCGACCAGGAAAGCTCCATGGAGCGGAACCTTCGCCTGGCCCGGGAGTTTAACGAGGAACTGCGCATCATGAAGGAGCGTTCGAAGATCGACTCGGATGCCTACGATTCGATTTTCGGGGATCGGCTCTACGACCGCTATAAACAGAACGTCGAGGCCGTGCGGACCGCCCTCGACGGGTTAAGTGAAACGCAGGAACAGATCATGACCCGAGGCAAGGAGGTCTTCGATTCGTTCAGCAAGGGTTCTACGGGTCTGGCCAATCTCGACAAGGTGGCAAAGACCTGGGAAACGGTTGCAGACTCGGTCTACAACATGCGGGTGCAGACCCGCCACTCGACCTGGTTCCGTTCAGCCAAATACAAGTCGCTGGGAAGTCTTGTCCCGGAGTTGTTCGACGATGGAGAGCTCAACATGGAGGCGCTCAAGGAGTTTGTCGAGAACGGCGGAGACACCTTCAAGCATCTGTCGGATGCGAATCGAAAGCTGCTGCAGTCTCTGGTCGACGATTGGGAGACATACGAGGAGGCGATCGGTGCAGTAAACGATTATCTGCAGGATATATTCGGCGATCTGGGAAATACGCTGACCGACGCCTTGGTTGATGCGTTCGAAAACGGTACGGATGCGGCCGAATCGTTCGTGGAGAGCGTGGGCCAGGCCATGCGGAAGCTGGCCAAGGACATGATCTATTCGAATACCATCGGGCAGGCCTTCGAAGATGCTCAGCGGCGTTTCGACGAGATCAACCGGGAGAATGGTCTGTCGGATGAAGAACGATTTGCAAAATGGTCGGACGCCATGCAGCAGCTGGTCTCCGATGCCATGGGGCAGCAGGATGACTTCAACAGGTTATGGGCGGAGTTCCGCCGTATCGCGGCCGAGGCCGGACTCTCCATCGACGACATACAGGGAACCTCCCAGAGCGGCAAGGCCGGAGCGGTAAATACCGTAACGCAGGAGGCCTTCTCGCGCGTCGAGGGCCTTGTTACATCGATACAGATCCATGAGGCGAATGTGGACAGGGCCGTCGAGGAGGGGATTGTCCCGGTTCTCGGCAGATCGCTCGAAGCGCTGAACCGGATAAGAATCAATACCGATACGCTGCCGCTGATGTATGAGATGCTCGCGAAGTTCGACCGCGAGGGCATAAAGGTGAAATGATATGGAAAAGGTGCTTGCAGGGCTGTTCCTGATCAACGGGACAGACATATATACACAGTATGGAGCCTTCCTTGCGGAGAAAGAGGAGGACGGCAACGACAACTATGACTCGCTGCTTCAGTTCCCTGGCCTCAAGGAGCAACCGAAGGTGTCGCTTCAGGATGAGGATGGAGAACGGACTCCCGATGTGGTCGCACAGGCATACGAGGCGCGCGACATCACGCTGCAGTTCGCCATTGCAGCACCCGATGCCCGGACATTCCTCACGCGCTATTTTGCCTTCATGCGCTTCCTGAAGGAAGGCGACGACGGGTGGCTGACACTCCGCCTGACGGACGTGGGGCTGCAGTTCCGGGTATACATGGTCTCTTCGCCCGGTTATTCGCAACTTGTACCCTTCGGCCGGGGCGAGGTCGCAGCCTCCTTCACGGTGAAGTTCCATGAGCCGCAGCCCGCCTTAGAGCTCGCCCCTCAACCCGATGAATAACGTTCAAACACCCTGCGAATGAAACTCGATATCTATTCGAAAGACGGACGGCTCAAGCTGACCGTCGCTCCCGAGAGCAGCAATGCCGAGTCGCTCGGCATTCAGGAAGAGAGCACTCTGTCGCTCTCCTTCACCGCATTTGCATGCGTCACGCTCGAAGTCTACGACTATGCGGAGTTCCTGGGACGGCGCTACTGGGTGACCGAACGCTACGTCCCGACGATGAACGCCCGCCGGGAGTGGGCCTATTCGGTCAGACTGTCCGGTGTCGAGGGACTGGCTGCCCAGACGCTGATGGTCAATCCGGACGACGGAGACAACCCGGTGCTGATCCTGTCGGCGCCGGCCCGGGAACACGCGGCGCTGATCGTGGCGAACCTGAACCGCCGGATGGGGACGACCGACTGGAAGGTCGGCGAGGTGGTCGTCTCGGAGTACATCGACATCGACTACACGGGCAAATACGCTTCCGACGCCCTCTCCGAGCTCTCTGGGGCAGCCGGGACCGAGTGGTGGTTCGACGGCATGACGCTCAACATCTCGCGCTGCGAGTTCGGCGAGCCCATCCCGTTGTCGTACGGCAACGGGCTGCTGGGCGGCATTTCGCGCACGACGGCCGACGGTGTGAAGTTCTTCACGCGGCTCTTCCCGGTGGGCTCGTCGCGCAACATCGACCCCGACGACTACGGCCATACACGTCTGCAGCTGCCCGACGGGGCGACGTACGTCGAGCAGGATGTGCACCTCGGCATCGTTGAGCACTACGAGCAGGCAGCCTTCGAGGGGATCTATCCCCGGCGTGTCGGACAGGTAGGCACGGTGCGCCACGAGGAGGCAACGGGTGACGACGGTGAGCCCTTCACGATTTGGTACTTCACCGACCCCGACATCCCGTTCGACCCCAATCAGTACGAGATCGGCGGACTGGTCAAGCGGGTAACCTTCCAGTCGGGCGAGCTGCGCGGCCGCGAGTTCGAGGTGAACTACGATGCGGATCGGAAGGAGTTCGAGATCATCACCCAGTGGCCCTATGACGACGCGATGCAACTGCCGTCCGAACCGCTGGTTCCGGCTCCGGGAGACGAGTACATCCTCTGGAACATCCGCATGCCCGAGAGCTACTACCCGGCCGCGGAACAGGAGTACAGGATGGCTGTGGATCAGTTCATGGCCGACAACCGAAAGGATCTGTCCGAGTTTACGGCCTCGACCGACTTCACGGTCATCAAACGCCGAGGCCTTGATCTGCGGCCCGGCCAGCGGGTTCGGATCGAAAGTGCCGGGCTCTTCCCCGATACGGGATACCGCGATACACGCATCGTGTCGATCTCGCGCCCGCTCGTCCGTCCCGGAAGCATGACGCTCAAGATGAGCGACGTGCTATCAACCGGCCGCATCAACCGCATCGAGAGCAACATCGCCTCGGTCGAGCGGCTGACCAAACAGGTTTCGTCGGAATTCCCCGACTTGATCCGCTCATGGGAGGAGACACCTGCCAGCGACACGACGATCTACTCGTCGCGCAAGAGCGAACGGGAGTTCCTCAACAGGCGGCGGGGAGGGGCCGTCGAGGAGAATGTCATCTTCGACAAGGACGTAACAGTTGGCGGAGCCATCGCCTCCAAAGATTTCCGCCGGGGAGATTTCTCAGGGGCTGGATTCGGCCTCTATCGGGACGAGAACGGCAATGCGGTGGCCGAGGTGGACATATTGCGGGCGCGCAGGAAGGCCGTATTCAATACGGCGGTCATCAATCAGGTGACCTTCCAGGTTGGGGCCACGGTCTTCTCAAACGGCGGCTGTGAAATCGCGCGCGTCGAGGATCTCGGCGATATCTACCGCTGCTACTATGACACGAAGGAGGGGCGCAGACTCTGCGGCCTGGTGGTAAACGACCAGGTTCGGTGCCAGCGCTACGACGCCGCACAACACTCGGTCGTCACGTATTACTGGCGCCTTGTGGTGGCTGTGGGCGACGACTATGTGGATCTCTCGAAAGAGGATGCCGACGGCGACGGGATTCCCCTGGAAGGAGACGAGATCGCACAGTTCGGTAACCGTACGGACCCTGCCCGCCAACGGGCCATTGTCATCAATCCGCTCAATGGATCCGTCGAGGTATATGCCCTTCTGGACAGCTACTCGCTTTCGGAGAAGAACTTCGTCGGGATGGGAGCGGATTCCCGGACCGGCGAGGCCTATCTCTATGCCCACGGCGATGTGCTGTTCGGAGACAGGGACCTCTCGGCTGCAGATGCTTCGTGGATCGCATACCGGAAACAGGAGGGGACGGACCGGCGCCGCCTGCTGATCCAGGGCGATGTGCTGTTCGGCCCCGGATCGAAAGGCCTTTCCGCCATGGGCGAGTGGAAAGAGCTTGCCGACGGCGTCGCGGCCCTCGATTACCTGAAGTCGGTCTTCCCGAACAATGTCGTGGACAACAACGGTGTGTTCCTCTCGCGGCTGATGGCCGTGAAGGACTCTGCGGAGGCTGCTGCAGCCGTGGTGGCCGGATTGTATGGCGGAGGGGTTGAATCCCTGAACAACGCGGGATTCAAAGACCCGACGCACGGCATTCTGATGATGTTTGCCGGGGCCGAGAACATCCAAAGCATTGATAAGGCCGCAACAAGGATATATGGCGACGGGGCGTTGTTCACGAAGTCCTTGTATGCCGATGGCGGCAAAATCGGAGGCTTCACCGTGTCAGACCGGGACCTTGTGGCGAAAGCTCCGGACGGAGGCACCTACCAGTCCGAGTTGCAGTTGTCGTACAGTACCATCCGCTTTCTCTCTTCGGCTGAAGGGACTGCGGCCTGGTTGGGAGTGAACTCTTTGCCGCCATCGGCCTTCCCGAACTCCATCTGTCCGTTGCGGATCGAAAACAGCGGATCCTCGGATACCAGGAATCGCTATGGAATCCATGTGAGCGTGTCCGGCGGAGCAAAGAACGTAGCCATCCAGGTTGCAAAGGGATCTTTTGTGGGATTCCGGCCTGTATCTCGTGTCCTGACAGGGACAACCACATATACCGCAACCAATGACGACCATTTTATCGTCTGCAACACCACAAGCGGAAATGTTACCGTAAATCTGCCATCTTCTCCTGAGCCCAACCAGAGAATTGAGATCCACAAAATGTATGCTGTGAAAACTGTGGTTGTGAACTCCTCCGGCGGCAAGTACATTCAGCCTACCGGAGAAGATACCAGACGTACTCAAGTTACATGGACCGGCCGTCGAACCGGAACATTGACCTATATTCAGTCTTTAGGGTTGTGGATTTTGAGTCTAAGTTATCAAGCGTAAAATCATATAGCATCATGGCAAAGATCAATTTCAAGGAGTTTCAAATCTACACAGGCATCTCTCACCGCGAGACCCGAACCTTCGATGTCCGCGAGTCGCTGGCCGACGCCCTTTATCTTTCGGGACGCGGAATCCGCATGCATGACCTTGCCTTGCGGATCTTTCGCTCCGATGGCCCCGTCGATCTTGATGAAGCCGACGAGCGTCTGCTCCGGGAGTTTGCGGAAAACATGTCTCCGGCATTCATCGACAGTTTGCCGTTGAATATTCAATAGATTAGAGTAACATATACGCAACATGAAACGCATAAGAATAGGCAAGGACATAGAGATCAAATGGTCTGTCACCACGAATGGCGAGAGACGGCCTCTTTTAGGCAGGGATTTGCGATTGGTAATGCATCACACATATTTGGGTGATATGCCTTTGCCGTTCAATATATCAGAAAGTGATGCCGAAATGATCGTGGCTCATTTCCGCGGTGTGGAACATAGATCTACCGGAAAGTATCGGCTCACCTTGTGGGAAAACTTTGGCAAGGACGGACAGACCGCCGTGGACTGTTGCGATGCTTTTGAGCTGGTCGCAACGACGTGCGAGGAAACCGATCATGCGCCGGGAGATCTCGATATTTCCACCGTGAACCTCGGCACGGCTAACCTGCAAACAGGTATGCCAGGCAAGGACGGATTATCTGCTTACGAACTTTTCAAGAAGTACAATCCCGATTCGAAACTGACCGAGGAGGAGTATGCCGAGACGCCTGTCCAGGCGGCGGGGGTTGCGCTGGCGATGGTCGAGCAGCTCGAGGAGACGGATGCCGCGGTGAAGCAGGCAGAGCAGCTCCGCGAGCAGGCCGAGCAGGGCCGGGAGGCGTCGGAACGAACCCGAGCCACGGCCGAGCAGGAGCGCGTCGCGGCAGAACAGCAGCGGACCCTGGCCGAGCAGACGCGGGTGACGAATGAGTCGGCTCGCCAGACGGCCGAGGCGGGACGCCAGACGGCGGAGACGAAGCGCGAGGAGAATACGGCCGAGGCGATTCGGAACAGCGAGGAGGCGACCCGAAAAGCGGAGGACGAAGCCGCCCGGGTACGGACGTTGGCGGACAATCCTCCCAAGATCGTGGAGGTGGACGGCATGGCCTATTGGGCTTTCTACGATCTCGAAACGCAGCAGTACATTACTTCTGAATATCCTGCTCGTGGAGAAAAGGGAGAGCCTGGTGGCGGCTCTGGTGTAAATGTCGTTCAAACTACCGGACAGAGCAAGACAGACGTAATGTCGCAGAAGGCCGTAACGGACGAGCTGGGAAAAAAGGTAAACGCGGAGGAAGGGAAGGGTCTTTCAAGCAATGATTACACGAAAGAGGAAAAGACGAAGGTCGCAAATTCCGTACTGACTGTGGAACAGCTCCTCACTACCGAGCAGCAGGCGCAGGCTCGGGCGAACATTGGCGCCGTGTCGAATGATGTAATCGGCGACATATCTGCAATTTTGGACGAAATTAACGGGGAGTTAATCTAATGGGAACGCTTGCAGACAAGTTAAACAAGACGCTTGACACGAAGAATAGGATCGCTTCGGCCATCGAGGAAATGTCGGGGAAGAATCCGGGCGCCGTGTTCGCAGATTATCCGAACGCTATTAGGGCCATCCCCACGGGCGGGGGTGGATGGACGGGCCATGCCGACGTGGAAGGTCTGAAGGCCATCGGATGGGACGACGAGGATATTGCCTACTACCAAGAGCACGGGGTGAATTGGAACGAGGAGGACGACCAATATCACCTCGTCCCGGAGGACAACAAGGCGTTGTATGGGGCCATCAACATAGGCAACATCCAAGACTACAAGGACATCCTCGTCTACCTGCCGAAGATCGACACGACGGGGGTGACGAGTATGGCGAATAAGTTTCAGAACTGCTATTCGCTTGTGGCCATTCCACTTATTGATATGTCTGGCGTAACTGAAATGTCCGCCGCATTTAATAATTGCTATTCTCTCGTATGTCTACCCAAAATAGACACGAGCAATGTAACAAGAATGGTTAATACATTCAATGGATGCTATGCTCTTGTTTTTATGCCGGATTTGAACTTATCAAGCATAGAGAATATGCAGCAAGCGTTCTCCTCATGCTATTCTTTAACAACCGTTAAGGTGGCAGGTTCGTTAATTCAGAACACTTATTTCATGTTGAGTAATTGTTCTGCTCTCGCTTTTGTCGAAATGGACGTATCCAAAGTATCGAATATGGGCATTATGTTTTCGGGGTGTAAGTCAGTAAGATGGTGCCAACTTTATGGACTTACTCAATCTATATCAATATCAAGTTCATCTCTGCTTGAAAAGTCGAGCCTTATATACATGATCGAAAACGCGGCCCCGACGGATGCCATCACCATCACGCTGTCGGCCTACTGCTACAATAAGTACAGCAACGATCCTGACGTAGTGGCGGCACTTTCCGCGCAACCGCTTGTATCACTTGCTTCGGCATAAATTGATACGAAATGAAAGAGATCAAAGCACGCGATGGTTACTACCTCGCAGATCCCAACAAGGAGAATTTCTTCAAGGCCGTAGCTGGAGTCAATATCAGCGATAGCAATTATATCGAGGTGACGACCGAGGAGGCGGAGGAGATCATGAACCGCCGTGAAGCCGAAGGCATGATAACGAGCGTCGAGGTTATGGACGATATTTCAGCCGCCGCGAGCGTCATTCCCAACGTCATCAACACATTCAACCTTGACGATGAAGAGGCGTTGAAACGCAAGGATATGTACCCCGAATGGTCGTCGTTCATCGGCAAGTCGCTCGACGACGGATTTAAGGTGCTCTACGAAGGCAGGCTCTACAAGGTCCGCCAGCAGATTGCCACTGTGCTGGAGAATCAGGCCCCGTCGGAACTTACGGCTGCGCTCTACGAGGAGATCAACGAGACGGCAGCCGGAACGCTGGACGACCCGATTCCGTACAACGGAAATATGGAGTTGTTCGAGGGAAAATACTACTCACAGAATGGCGTTACCTACAAGTGCACTCGATCCACGGGGCAGGCGGTGTACCACGATTTGAGTGCGCTTGTGGGTATCTACGTTGAGAAGGCATGACGACCATGAAGAACATCATCACCAAGATCGTCGGCTGGCTGAACCGGATCCCGGCTGACAAGTACAAGCACCAGGCGCTGGGAGCGGACATTGCGGCCGTCGTTCTGCTGGTGCTGGTGGCATTCGTCCCCCGATGGCTGGCGCTGACGGCCTCGGTCATTGCGGTGATCGTGGCGGCTGTCGGCAAGGAAAAGGCCGACGCCAAGACGGATCTCCGCGATATCGTGGCCACCCTATGCGGAGGCGCCGTCGTGTGGCTCCCTTTCCTGATTGCAATCCTGATTGTGTAGTGATATGTTCGACATCCTCCTCGATACATTCGGGCTCGAGGCCATTGTCCTGCGGCAGGCCAATAAAATAAAAAACAGAATGAATATTGATAAAAGAAGCTATATCAAAGGAAACTAAATGATATAAATTGAAAGCGCCGGAGGATAAAAATACCCCCGGCCTGTTAGTAGTCCTCTTACCTACGTACTAACACAAAGGCGCCTAACCGCACGACCGGGGGAATACCACCATCGCGGTTGGGCGTTTTTTTGTGTTGTAAAGTACGTAAGTAAGAGGATGCACAAAGATACGGATTTTAATTGAAAAGCAAAATGAGAACACCGATTTCCTATTACGGCGGCAAGCAGACGATGCTCAAACACATTCTGCCGCTGATACCATCCCACAAGATCTACACGGAGGCATTCTGCGGAGGCGCCGCAGTGCTATTCGCTAAGCGACCGGCCGAGGCCGAGGTGATCAACGACATCAATATGGAGCTGACGAATTTTTATTGGATGGCAAAGGTTTACTACCCGGAATTGAAGGAGCAAATCGAGAAGACGCTGCACAGCCGGGACATTCATGCCCACGCTGGGCACATCAACAGCTACCCGCAGTTCTTTACGCCAGTCGAGCGCGCGTGGGCCGTCTGGGCGCTCTGCAAGATGTCGTTCGCTTCGATGATAGATGGAACGTTCGGGTACGACTTCGGAGGTATGATGCCCAAGAAGTTGCGCAATGCGAAGGACGAGTTTACGGAGCAGCTATGTACTCGACTTGAGCGGGTGACGATCGAGAACCGCAATGCGCTCGATGTTATCGCCTGCTACGATGAGCCGGAGGCCTTTCACTTCGTCGATCCTCCCTATGTGAACTCTGATTGCGGTCACTACGAAGATACGTTCAACGAACAGAATATGGATCAGCTCCTTCGTCTGCTCGAAACGGTGAAGGGAAAGTTTATGCTAACGATGTTCCCCTTCGATATGATCGATCGATACGCCCAACGCAACGGGTGGATCATCCACCGCATTGAGCGAACTATTAGCGCCTCGAAGTCGAGCCGTCGCCGACAGGAGGAGTGGATGGTTTGTAACTACGAAGAACGAGCGCAGGGATCGCTGTTTTTACGACAAAAAAATACCGTTCGAACGTCGTTTGGTTGTCGTTCGAACGGTATTTTTACGTGCGTGCGAAATTTTCGTCGCATTTCGTTTTGATCACGCTAACACCTCATTAGTCGCTTTTCGTTTTTGTAAACGTCACATTTCGTTTTGTCGATTATATGCTCTTCCCGGCGGGGTTGCTCGATGATTCGGATCTGCGCAATTCCCCCCCCCTTGGAATTTTTGCACAAACGGCAAATGCCTGTATCAAAAGCCTTTCTGATGATGCCATGCGGTCGGCCGTGCTCCGTAATCCCGAGTTGGGCAATATTGAAGTCGATATTCCTGGGTCATTTGTCTTTCCGGTCTATGTAAATGCCGTGAGGATCTTCTTCGGCTATGTCTACCTGTTTGCCGCCGGACAGAAACGTTTTGTCGTGACGGTTTCGGAATCGGACGGTATGATGATCGTGTCGTTCCGTTCGTCGCGGACGTTGCTCCGGGAACTGCGGGATCGTCTTGTCGGCTCCGAATCCTCTTCCGAGCCGTGCGGGGCATCCGCAGCCTTTGTCATGCAGTTGCTCCATCGTCTGGTCCGCGTGATGGTGGGGCAGCTCAATCCCGTCATTGCCTACTCCGAAGAGGAATCGGTGCTGAGTTGTTCGTTCTTGCCGGCCGCAATCGATGCCGGGAAAGCGGTCCCAGCGGACCAAAAGAGCGTGCTCTTGCTTGAGGATCATGATGGTATGTGCGGTTTGGCGGAGGCTGTTCTCTCCGAGAAGTATGCCGTTTGCCGGGTCAGGAGCATCCAGCAGGCAGTCGAATTCCTGCAGCATGCCCGTCCGGTTGCCTTTGTAATCGATATGATGGTCTACTCCGAGGACGAAGCCGCCTTCATGGAGTTTCTCCATCGCAACGAGTCGTTGCTGGCCCGTACAGCCATCGTGCTGATGTTGCCCTGGAAGGGCTTTTCGCGGACGCGCCGCGATCTGATCCTGCATGCCGATGCCTTCGTCGTGCTTCCTTATGATGTAGTATACCTGGGAGAGATTGTCCATCGGGCTGTTTTCGGCCGTATGGGGGTCAAGCAATTGCGTGTGGATGGCCTGGCGGAAAACGTTGCCAACATGTTCTCCTGTACGACGGGCGAACAGGTCGAATTCATCCGACGGATGGTCTCGATTATCGAGGAGAATATCGACCGGGAAAATCTGGGTTCGTCGTTCATTGCCGATCGGTTGGCCATGAGTTCGCGGCAGTTCTACCGCAAGTTCAAGGAGGTATCGGACAGTTCGCCGGCTGAATTCATCAAGAACTATCGGTTGGAGAAGGCGGCAGCACTTCTGCTCGGGGGTATGCCTATCAAGGAGGTGATTGTCGAGATCGGCATTACCAGCCGTTCCTATTTCTATCGTGAGTTTACGGCAAGATACGGAATGACCCCCAGCGATTTCCGGACGCTGCACCACGGATCTCCGGATGATCGTCGGGCAGGGTAGTCCTGCTGTCGGACGGCCGTTTCGGAAGCCTTCCGATGACACCTGCGGATCGGCCGGTCATGCTGTTCCCTGCGGCGGCATCCCGTAGGTTCTGTGCCGAACCGTTTCCTCTTTTTGCAAACAATCCTCCTCTTGCCTGTCAGCTCTTCTTTTTTCTGCCCGGGGCGGACCTTCCGCGCTTCTGTATTTCAGCCGGGCCCGTTCCCCTTCGACGCATTTGATCCCCTTTTCTTTCGATTGTCGGCTTTCCGGAATTCCGGGAAGCGCCCCGGCCGTGAGGTTTTCAAGTGTCTGTGCCCTGTGTCGTTTTGTCCTTGTTGTCTGTCCGGCCGCTCCGATGGCCCGTCAAACGCCGCATTCCTCGTGCATGTGCCGGCCGCCGCTGTGCACCAATCGGCTCCACGGGTGTGTCCCGTTTGGACACGTGCTGTTGTAGTAATTTGATTCATAGTCTATTGTAGTGTGCTCCCGTTGGACATTGTGTCCCTTGGATGGATGTCCTGAATCGGCCTTTATTTTGGCGAAAAAGGGAGCGCCGATGCCATTTTTTTTGCTGTAATTTGTGATACACCTAAAACTACAAGCATATGAGGAAATGGTATGAAAAAGTTAGACACTATGCGCAAGCATGCTGTTTAATGTTGGCTTTGCAGGCTGGAGTTCCTGCCGTGTACGCTCAGGATGCGTCCGTCACGGGACGTGTCACCAATGAGAAAGGTGAGCTGATGAGCGGGGCCACGGTCGTGGAAAAAGGGACCCAGAACGCTGCAGTTACGGACCTCAACGGTCAGTACACCCTTCGTCTGAAGACAGAAGACCCCGTCATCGAGATCTCCTTCCTGGGTTACAAACCTCAGGAGGAGAGAGTCGGAACCCGGCGTGTTGTCGATGTCGTGCTCGTCGAGGATGTCTCGACACTCGACGAGCTTGTCGTGGTCGGTTATGGCCGTCAGCGCAAGGTCTCTGTTGTGGGCGCCCAGTCGGTGATGCGCTCCGAAGACATCAAGATCCCGACGGGCAATCTTTCATCGGCCATCTCGGGCCGTATCGCGGGCGTGGTTTCGGTGCAGCGCAGCGGTGAGCCCGGACACGACGACTCCGACATCTGGATCCGCGGTATCTCGACCTTTGCCGGTCAGAGTTCGTCGCCGCTGATTCTGGTCGATGGGGTGGAGCGCAGCTTCAACAACATCGATCCCGAGGACATCGAATCCTTCACGGTCCTCAAGGACGCATCGGCAACGGCCGTTTACGGTGTGCGCGGTGCCAACGGCGTCATCATCATCAAGACCAAGCCCGGTAAAGTGGGCAAACCCCAGATCAGTTTCGACTATTACGAGAGCTTCACCCGCATGACGAAGGTTCCCGACATGGCCGATGCCTATACCTATATGAACGTGGCCAACGAGGCCTATGCCAATGCCTATCCCGATGCCAAGCCGCTCTACTCGCCCGAGTACATCGTGGCCACCAAGAAGGCGCACGGCATTCTGCCCAACGACAACCCGAAACTCTACAACGAGTACCTCTATCCGGCAGTAAACTGGATGAAGGAGATCTTCAACGACTGGGGCCACAACCGCCGGGCCAACGTGAACATCCGCGGCGGCCTTCCCAGTGCCAACTACTACGTTTCGTTGAGTTACTACAACGAGGTCGGCATGACCAAGAATTTCGAGTTGGAGAACTACAACACCAAAATGAATTTCGATCGATACAACTTTACTACCAACGTCAATCTGAAACCCACCTCCACCACGACGGTCGATATCGGCGTTTCGGGCTATCTGTCGGCCGGTCACTACCCGCAGCAGAGCGCCGCTTCGCTCTTTGCCTCCTCGATGGAGATCAACCCGGTCTATCTGCCCAAGACCATGCCTGACGGATCGCTTTCGGGCATCTCGGCCAACGGTGACCTGCGCAACCCCTATATGGACCTGGCCAAACGCGGTTACTACGAGGAGTACAAGAACACGATCAACTCCAACATCCGTGTGACGCAGGATCTCGGCTTTACGGAGTGGAGCAAGGGATTCAACCTGTCGGCCCTCGTGGCGTTCGATGCCTATAACTCGCGTACGCTCAACTACAACCGTTGGGATGACATGTATTATTTCTCCGGGTCGAAGGATCCCAATACGGGCCTTTGGATCGAGGATACCGTCTTTGACAATGAAGGCAACTACCTGACCAACCGGGTTCGCCAGGGTAACCAGGTGCTCGAGTTCGACCAGAGTTCGGGGGCCAACCGCACGGTTTACTTCGAAGCTTCGCTCAACTACGACCGCGCCTTCGGCAAACACCGGGTCGGTGGTCTGTTGCTCTACAACCAGAAGATCTACCGCGACCTGACGGCTTCGGATCTCACCGGTTCGCTTCCTTACAAGAACAAGGGCTACGCCGGCCGTCTGACCTATTCGTACGACGACCGCTATCTGGTTGAGGCCAACATCGGTATCAACGGATCGGAAAACTTCTCGCCCGAGAACCGCTACGGTGTGTTCCCGGCATTCGGTCTGGGCTGGGTCGTATCGAACGAGTCGTTCTGGGGTGTCCAGGACTGGATCTCCTATCTGAAACTCCGCTACACAATCGGATGGGTAGGTAGCGATACGACCACCGACCGCCGTTTCATGTATCAGGGCATCATGGGCTCCGACGGCATCTACGGAAACCGTTTCGGCGAGTCCTACGGTCTGACGACCGGCTGGAGTATCCTCAAGTACGGTGTGGATGTAAGCTGGGCCCGTTCGCGCAAGCAGGATGTCGGTATCGATGTCAATTTCTTCAAGGACCGGCTGTCGCTGACCGTCGATCTGTTCCACGAATACCGTGACAAGATCTTCCTGCGCCGTCAGGTAATTCCCGAGTATGCCGGTTTCGTGGAGAATCCCTATGCCAACCTGGGTATTGTGGAAAACCGTGGTATCGAGGCCCAGCTGGAGTACACCCAGCCGTTCGGCAAGGATATCTTCCTGACCGTCCGCGGCAACTTTGCGTGGAACAAGGACAAGATCATCGAGGACGATACGCCGGAACCGGCCTATCCGTGGCTCGAAACCCGCGGAACGAACGTCAATGGCCGCTGGGGCTATATTGCCGACGGCCTGTTCACCAGCCAGGAGGAGATCGATGCACACGCCACGCAGTTCGGTACGCTCTATCCGGGTGATATCAAGTACCGAGACCTGAACGAGGACGGCCGCATCGATGAGAACGACATGACGCTTATCGGCCAGGGTGACGTTCCGCAGATCTACTACGGTTTCGGGTTCGACCTGCAGGTGCACAATTTCTCGATCGGAGCCCTGTTCCAGGGCATTGCCAAGGTGGATCGCTGCCTTTCGGGACGTTCGATCCATCCTTTCTCGGGCCAGAACGGTCTGGACAACCTCTATGCCAACATTGGCGACCGCTGGAGTGCCGACGACCCGACCAACCAGGACGTTTTCTACCCGCGCCTGACTTACACCGGCGAGTCGAATACCAACAATACGCAGACAAGCACCTGGTGGCAGAAGGACATGAGCTTCCTGCGCCTCAAGCAGCTTACCATCTCCTACCGCCTGCCCAAGCGCTGGTTGAACAAGTGTTTCCTGAAGGATGCATCGATCTATGTGATGGGAACGAACCTCTTCACGCTGTCGAAGTTCAAGCTGTGGGATCCCGAGCTCAACACCAACAACGGTACGAGCTATCCCAATACGTCGAGTTATTCGATCGGAGTCCGTTTCAGCTTCTAACAAATCCTAAAAACGAGAGAATTCATGAAAAAGATAATTAAATCGAGCATATTGGCCGTGGCATTGAGTCTCGGCATGGTCGGCTGCGACTTCTTCGATGAGATGCCGGGCGTTCAGCTGGATCTGGACGACACGTTCTCGAATTACACCAAGACCGAACAGTTCCTTAACAACATCTACTCCTATACGGCCGACGACAATACGGGCGAACGTTTCTACACGAGTTATTCCGACCGCTACGGCGGCATCTGGATGGCCGGGTCGATCGAGGCGAACTGGAGTTGGGACTGGCACAACTCCCACAAGTGGAATCTGAGTCAGACCTCCCCGTCGTCGGACTATGTGACCTTCTGGTACGACCACTTCTATCAGGGCATCAACAAGGCCTCGATCTTCATCGAGCGCGTTGATGGCAATCCCGAACTTTCCGAAACGGAGAAGCGTGTGTGGAAGGCTCAGGCCCGCGGCCTGCGTGCGCTCTACTATTTCCATCTGTTCCGTCTCTACGGCCCGATCGTCATCCTCGGCGAATCGCCCGTCGATACGGGTGCCGAGCTGGGTACGCTGCTCAAGGCCCGCAACACGGTGGACGAATGCGTGAAGTTCATGGTCGATCAGTTCGACCTGGCGGCCCAGGACCTTCCTGCCCGTTATACCGGCGCCAACTACGGACGCATCGACCGCGGTGCCTGCAAGGCATACAAGGCCAAGATCCTGCTATATGCCGCCAGCCCCTTCTATAACGGCAATACGGATCTTGCGGGGGTGCGCAATACCGACGGTACGAATCTCTTCCCGCAGACGTATGATCCCCAGAAGTGGGAGACCGCAAAGACCGCTTTCGACGAGTTCTTCGAGGAGTTCGTTCCTACCTACTACGACCTGCATGTAGTGACCACCGACGGCAAGATCGATTTCTATGAGTCCTATCGTCAGGTGACCAATGCCTGTGAGCTTTCGAGCAAGGAGAACATCTTCATCCGCGAGGTATGGCACGGGGAGCTGAACTATGCCATTACACCCTACCATTACGGTTACCGCAACGGCTACGGCATCGACGGCGGTCTGGGCCTGGGAACGAGCCAGGAGATGGTGGATATGTTTTTCACCGACAAGGGCCTGCGTATCGACGACGATCCCGACTATGTGGACTACGGCTTGAATACGACCCCGTCGTCCGATCTCTACGGTTCGGACGAGGACTACAACGATCCGGTGGTTCCTTCGCGCAACTACTTCAAGCGGAACGACAACCTTACGCTCAAGCAGTGGGAGCACCGCGAGCCCCGCTTCTATGTCTGTGTGACCTACAACGGATCGACGTGGCTCAACACCGATACCAACGCCGGCGAGGTGACTACCGAACTTTACTATAACGGCAATTCGGGCAACGCCCGCGCCGGCCACGACTCGCCCTATACGGGATACGGTATGCGCAAGACGGCCCGTTCGAGCCGCGAGGCCGGTCGTGACAACCACTTCTCGTGCAACCTGCGTCTGGCCGACATGTATCTGGGATACGCCGAGGTGCTGAGCGCCCTGGGCGACTTCCCCGGAGCCATGGATTACGTGAACAAGATCCGAGCACGTGCCGGTATTCCGGAGTACGGAACCGGTGTTGATGGCAATGGCCTGACCCGAATCCCCTATCCGGCCAATCGGACCGATGTGGACAACCGTATCCGCCGCGAGCGTATGGTCGAGCTGTGTTTCGAATCGGCACGTTTCTTCGATGTGCGCCGCTGGAAGATCGCCAATGGCGAGTCGGATGTCAATGGACAAGGGGACGGTTGGGTATATCCCTCCTACCATACCGGAGGTGAGGGCGGTGACCTGCACGGACTGAATTACCGGTCGGATCCTCCCGAATTCTTTCAGAAGGTGACGATGCAGACCCGTGTGTTCGAGCCTCGCCACTACCTGATGCCGATTCCCGATGCCGAGGTGCGCCGCAATCCGCTGATGGTTCAGAACAACGACTGGAATGCGGCCGAATAGCCTTGTGACACGGCGCTCTGCGGCTACGGATCGTGCGGCCGGCGTGCCGCACGGCCCGCAGACCGCACGGGAAGCCAAACAAACGAACAAGTCAAAACGTCAATACGAAAACCAAATATGAAAAAATGGATGATAGCCTGCATGGCCTTGTTGGGAGCAATGGCATGCGACGATGAAATAGATCATTCCGGCGAAGTGCATGCCACGGCCATCGAGGTCTACTCGGTCGGCGTGACTTCGGCCGTGTTCGATGCCGAAATCTATGGAAAAGGAGTTACCGAGCGCGGTATCTGCTGGTCAGAGGAGCAGAATCCCACGACCGACGATGCCGTGACGAAGGATCCCGGAACGGGTGCAGGCCCCTTCTCGGCCGAACTCGTGGGGCTGGAGCCTTCGACTACCTATTATGTACGGGCCTACGCCATCGCCGGTCCGGAGACCTACTATAGTTCGCAGTTGAGTTTCACGACCTACGATGAACTGACCGCCACGATCCAGAGCGCCGTTGCCTCGCTCGACTATATTGTCGTTTCGGGAACGGTGGCCGGCGGCGCCGACACGTGGGCCATCGCCGAGTGCGGCGTAGCCTACGGTCTGGAACCCGAACCGACGGTCGCCGATGCGAAGGCGGCTGCCAGGGAGACCGAACGCGGAGATTTTTCCGTAACGGTTTCCGGTCTGGAACCCGGTACGACCTACTACCTGCGGCCATATGTCATTTCCGACAACGGAACGGAATATGGCGAACAGACCGAGGTGACGACTCTGACGGCCGATCAACTGCGTCAGCTCTTCGTCGATCGCCTCGGACAGAGCCGTCTGATGTTCGGTTCGGTCTATGCCGGCAATGCATTCGCCATGCACTATTCGCTCGATCTCGAGGCCGGGCAGGTTGTGGTCTCCTATATCGAGCCCGACGGCGACCGTGATGTCAGGCATGTCTCGCAGCCGTGCGCTTTCAACGAGGACTTCTCCGAACTGACCTGGACACCCGTAGCCAATGGCAGTGTAGAGTTCGGCGGTATCGCGCTCGATGCTACGTCTCTGACACTCAAACCTGTAGGGTCGGCCGGACTCGTGCTCGGCGCCTCGATGACCGCCGATGAGATCTACAGCATCTTTGTTCCCAAGGCCCATGGCGGCATCGACCGTGTCTCGGAGTTGCACAAGGGCAATTACCACGGTTCGGTAGATGACAACATCTACAATGTTGCCGGCAACTGCGTCGAGTACAACGGTTCGTCGGGCGGATTCATTACCAGCCCGTGGAACAAGACATACTTGTTGTTCAAGAATACGACCGACGGTTCCGGGAAGCCGGTCATTCCCATCAAGGAGGATGTTGCCGTCTTCTCGTTCGGCGAGTATGCCTATCCGTATGGCGGCAGCCTGACCGACGATGAGGTGCGCGAGGTCGAGCAGGGACTCGCTTCGCTGACCGATGTCCTCTATGATACCGACGGCCTGATCGTTGTCAAGGCAACGAACAACACGCTGACCCCCACCCAGGGCGATTTCGACTACTACATGATCTCGTCGAAGGGTGTCGAATGGCTGCAGTGGTACCTGCGAGCAGACGGGAAATAGATCCCGGAAGGCAGGCCCGATCTGCGGTTCAAACCGCACAGGGCCGGAATATTTTCCGGCCCTGCTTTTTTCGGACATGCGTTTCCTTCCCGGTCCGTTCGGTGGCATTCCGGAAGAAACGTGCCGTCCGGCCGTAACCCATAGATCCATATCTCCAGATTCAATATGAAAAAGAACTATCTGTACGCATTGTGCCTGCTGGCGGGACTGTCGGCATGCTCCATGAAACCCCGCTCGGCCGAGTCGGCCTGGGAGAACTACAACGTCGGTGAGATCGTCTTCGAGGACAAGGCTCCCGGGACCCGCGGGTCGGAGATCTATCACAGCATCATCCCCGATCCCGAAGCCTACATCACCGAGCAGGCCCGCACGGTGCTGGCCACGCTTTATGATTCGCCCGAAGACAGCATTACGCTGGTACGGCGGATCCATTATACGATCGAGGATGTCGATGGCATCTCGGCCAAGGGCGGAGGAGGCGGCAATGTCGATATTTTCTACAGTACGCGTCATGTCGAGAACTCTTTCCGTGACGGTGACCGCGACAAGGTGCTTTTCGAGACCCGAGGCGTGCTGCTCCACGAATTGACGCATGCCTATCAGCTCGAACCCCAGGGTATTGGGAGTTACGGTACGAACCGGGTGTTCTGGGCCTTCATCGAGGGCATGGCCGATGCCGTACGTGTAGCCAACGGAGGCTTCGGCCCCGACGGCCGGCCCAGGGGCGGCAACTACATGGACGGATACCGTACGGCCGGCTACTTCTTCGTCTGGCTGCGTGACAACAAGGATCCCGAGTTCCTGCGCAAGTTCAACCGCAGTACGCGTGAGGTGATTCCATGGTCGTTCGACGGGGCTGTCAAGCACGTGCTGGGGCCGCAGTACGACATCGATTCCCTGTGGCGTGAGTACCAGATTGCCGTGGGTGACATCACCCTGTAACGTAGGACGGAGGACCGCTTTCGCATCGCTGCGATGAAAAAGATACTGATACTTCTCTTTTGCAGCCTGGCCTGCAGCCTTCCGGCCGCCGGAACCCGGCCGCTGCGCGATCTGCAGCAGGATTTCGTCGATACGCGCTTCGGCATGTTCATCCATTTCAACATGCCGACCTATGTCGATCAGGACTGGCCCGATCCCGACGCGTCGCCTGAACTCTTCAACCCGACGGCGCTCGATTGCCGGCAGTGGGCCCGGGCGGCCCGCTCGGCCGGAATGACTTATGGCTGTCTGACGACCAAGCACCACAGCGGATTCTGCATATGGGATACGAAGACCACCTCTTACGGAGTGATGCACAGCCCGTTCGGCCGGGATGTCGTCCGTGAGTTTGTCGATGCATTCCGGGCCGAGGGACTCGGGGTGGCGCTCTATTATTCGATCCTCGATACGCATCATCGGCTGCGTCCGGGGTGGATTACTCCTGAACATGTGCAGTTGATCAAGGCGCAACTGCGCGAACTGCTTACCGGCTATGGCCCGATTCAGGCGATCATCATCGACGGCTGGGATGCTCCCTGGTCGCGGATCTCCTACGACCAGATTCCCTTCGAGGATATCTACTGCCTGATCAAGTCCCTGCAGCCCGAATGTCTGGTGATGGATCTCAATGCGGCCAAATATCCGGCCGAGGCGCTCTTCTATACAGACATCAAATCCTACGAACAGGGGGCCGGACAGCATATCTCGAAGAAGACCAACCGGCTTCCGGCACTTTCGTGTCTGCCGCTTCAGGCCAGCTGGTTCTGGAAAAAGAGTTTTCCGCAGACGCCCGTCAAGTCGCCGGAGCGGATGGTTGATGAGAACCTCGTCCCGATGACGGATGCCTATTGTACGTTTCTGCTCAACGTGGCGCCCAACCGCGAAGGCCGTATCGATGCGAATGCCCTGGAGGCTCTCGGACAGATCGGGCGGCTGTGGAAGAACCCCGGACATGTGGCAGATCTTCCGGAGTCGGATGCTCCGGTCATCTCTTCCAATCTGGCCAAAAGACGTCCTGTCGAGGCAAGCTGGAGTTTCGACTCGGCCATCATGGATTTTGCCGTCGATGATGATTTCGGCACGGCATGGGTCTCGAATCCGGAGGTTGATACACCGTGGCTCGAGGTGCTGCTCGACCGTGAGCAGCCCGTGAATGCGGTCGTCATCACCGAAGGAGGTGCGCCCCGCATCAAGTCCTACCGGATCGAGTACAGGCTTTGCGGCGAGTGGCACCCGGTCGATCTGGAACCGAAAACCGGACGGGTGCGAATCCACCGTTTCGATACGGTCTGGGCCGATGCCGTGCGGCTTACGATTCTCGGGTCATCCGATACCCCCTCCATTGCCGAACTGGGCATCTATTGCGAGAGACGATAATTGTATAACTACCTGAAATAAACCAAAGAACCAAAAACAGATGAAAAAACACACCCTCCTTCTGGGCCTGGCCCTTCTTGTCTTCGGCGGACCGGCCGTCTCCCAGGATCGCGACAAGGCCTATCTGGTTTCGAACGCGCACTTCGATTCCCAGTGGA
>ERZ1027076.196-NODE-196-length-23629-cov-45.238695_pt1 | contig 23629 bp, 3 predicted proteins | sample MGYA00519416_ERZ1027076 | MGnify/ENA primary metagenome ERZ1027076 (study PRJEB26926, sample SAMN06164525) | human gut metagenome | biome: ENVO:00009003; feature: ENVO:2100002; material: ENVO:00002003 | host: Homo sapiens | place: USA | collected 2012 ... | reverse complement strand
TATCGTGCCAACAGTATTAGTGCAGCCTTTAATACTGACCTAACAAGTATTATAAATAATGCTATAGGTGTCCCTAAAATCACCGAGTATATACAGTCAGTAATTAATAAGCTGGGAACTACCTCTATGTCCAGAGAGGGGTATGTAGGTCAGCAATCTGGAAAAATATTGAAAGGTATAGAGTACCTAACTGCTTTGCAGCCAAGTAGGGAAGACCTATCTGGAATGTCAGTAGATGGTCTTTATAAGATGTCTAGCTTAGACAAGTCCCAGCAGGCTCAAGCCAATCAAGCATTAGGCTACTTGTTAGCTTCCTTGCCAAGAAATATGAGGACGGTTTTACAAGCTAAGGCAGCTATGTACTTAGGAGATAATTCTGGAGAAGGGGTTAAGAAGTTGTTGATGTCCTTAACTCAATCAGCATTGAGTGGGGAACATACTATAAAACTAGACCTACAAGAGAAAATGGATGCTAAGGGGAATACCAAATCATCTGGTAGTAAGGATAACAATATTACAGACCCTGCTAAAGCATTCCTACTAGGATTGGGTGAGATTAAGAACCATAAGATTAACAATGGAAATTCTTATAGTTTGAATCTTCCTGGTAATAGTGCCCCAATGGTCGACACATCTGGTAAGACTATAGGAAGTGCTACGTTAGAGGATGCTGCAAGGAGTACATTCTCTGGAGTATTAGATTTTAAGAATGCTACAATGGGAGGACAGTTATTAAACTCTTCACAAAGGAGTAGAGTAGCTATAGATGGCTCAAATGTGGTGGCTGTAGACCTACCTATTGACGTAGAGGCATTACAGTCTGGGGTTCTTAAACCTGATATAGATTCTCTAAAGAGATTAGAATTAGCTGAAAATGAGATTAGAGAGGGAGATATAAAGGACGAAGCTCAGAAAAATGAGATTTATGCTAAGTATAAATTGCCTTACAAATATGTAAATGGTCAAATTAATACTTCTGCTTACGGAAGATTTGCTATATTAGATGCATCAGCTGATGAATCTGCATTTGCGGAAGACCCAACAATGGACGATACACTTAGTGAGGTTACTGACATTAATGAAAGAGAAAGTATAGAAAGAATACTAAAAGCTGCTGATGCATCATTTAAGATGAGTCAGCCAGGTCTATTCTCTAGTGGTAACAACGTATATTCTGGTTCAGTTTATATTCCTGTAAGACAGAATCTTATTAATGCCTCTCTTGGCTCTGGTCATTATCCAACAATGCAGGGTAATGATGCTATGGATATAGAAGCTAAGGAGCAGCAAAAGCAAAAGTTACAAACCTATGTGCCAAGTCCTTCTCTATCTACACTATAAAATCTAGTAATATGACAAATTCAAAGGAAAATGATTGGCTGTTGAATAGAGTATCTAATCCTACCTTTTCTATCTCTGATTTTAAGGCAGTAGGATTAGATGCCACAAACACTTCATTAGAAGATGCAAGTGTTTATAAGAACATTCCACAAATTCAAGATAATCCTGCATTTCAAACTGATGGCAAATTTGATGAAGCCAAGTTTGATAATATATATAAATACATGGCTGAGACTTACAACCAGTTGGCTGATGAGTCATATCAGGAGGATATTGTAAGCCAAGCTACGTTCCATAGAGATAATATCTTTGCAGAACCTGAACAAAGAAGGAAAGGTCCAGATATTTATCTGTCTAGGGAGGCTAACCCTCTTAGACAAAAGAGGGGAGTTAGAAGGTTGAACTTGTTGGACGCTCCAACTATGTCAGCGGATGAAGTTGCCCAGACCCAAAAAGTATTGGCTAATCCTATAGGAGCATCCAACGGTGCTAGCCCAGTGTGGCATGATTCTCCGAACGATTCATTCTGGACTGATTTCTGGGATACTAGGGTCATGGCACAATGGGATGAAGATGGAGAACACGTAGACCCAATATCTAAAGAGCTAGTTAAACACAAGAAGGGCGAATTAAAGCTAAATGAAAATGGAACCTATTATTATGAGAATTTAGACGGACGTGATGTTTATGGAAGAAGAGTTTTATCTAAGCTAAATACCCTAACTACTGACGGGTCTGCAATTAATAAATATGACTTCTTTGATTCAGACGGAATTGATAAAAGTGTTGCTGGCTCTCTAGCTAGGAATGCAATTTCAATCCTTCCTATGTTTATTCCTGGCATTAGTCCCTGGTATATAGGTGCAGGAATTGCCTTAGAAACAACTAAGGTTCTAGCTACTCTAGGTAAAGTGTTTTCTGGAAGTGACAATAAGTTCCTTTCATCTGTAGAGGGATTTACTAAGTCCTTAGAGCCTACAACCTCTGAATATGGTCAAAGTAATGCCTGGTCTATGGAGAACTTTATTAACCTGGCTGGAGATGTATTTAAGCAGCTATATGAACAGAGGTGGATATTTAAATATGCCCCAGCTATAGTAAAAGGTAATCTAATGGATGAAGCTGGAATAGCTAAGAAAGAATTAGAGTTCCAGAAAAAATGGGCTACATTGCAGGATTACACTAAACTGTCTCAAAAGGATATAGCTAAACTAGGTCGACAATTAGAAGAGCTTAAAGCTGTTACAGCATTAAAGGCTCAGAATGATTTAGAGAACTATATGAAGGGCTATAACAAGATAGGAGAAATTCTATCTAAGGCATATATGACCAGCATTACAGTTCAAGATGCCTATGGTGAAGCTAAGGAGCAGGGTGCTACTGACATGGAAGCAGCACTACTTACACTAGGATACGCTGCGGGTGAATATGCTATTATTAATAGTAAGCTAGGAGAATGGATACTTCCAGAACTTAGGATGGATAAAGAGCAGATGAAGCAGGTGGTTAAAACTTTAACAGAAGGTTCTAGAAAAACTATTGATAATGCTTCTAAGGTTCAGAAAACTGAATGGATGAAGAAAATATTTAAGCTAGGTAAGGATGTTGCCCAAGCTAATTATTCAATAGGAAAGAGTGGACTAAAGGCTACTGCTGCAAATGCTCTTGGTGAAGGTATAGAAGAAGTATCTGAGGAAGTATTGTATGATTTTGCTAAATCTGTTACCAATCTCGGTATGTGGTTAGCTGGTAGTGATACTCCTCCTTTACAAGCATGGGATAATATGCTAGACAGATATGGTATGTCCTTTGTCGGAGGTATGCTAGGTGGTGCTATGTTTGATGCCTTACCTAATCTTAGGGCAGCTAGGCAGCTTGGAAGTATGGATAGCAAACAAGCTATGCAACAACTTGTTTATATGGCTAGAAATGGTAAAATGAATGATTTCTTAAAGCTGGTAAACAAGATGGAGCTTGGAAACAAGTACTTATCTGCCACTAAACTTGTAGATGGCGTAGATGGTAAGAAAATATGGGCACAGGGCACAGACTCTGACAATCAAGACCTTGCTGCCAAATCTGAGGTTAGGAGAATAGCTAAATTTGTTACTGATACATTAGCTGCACAAGGAGCTACTATTAGTGATGATGCCTTCTTCGACACACAAACACTTAATGACCTTAGGTTTTCTGCACTAAGAAATAGTAGTGTAGCTGCTAGTTACCTACAGGATTATAATAGTGTTTGTGAGAAGATTGTAACCTTGACCAATCAGCTTAACTCTCTTGGGGGAACTCAAGAAAGAATGGAAAATGGAGGTCCCACAGATGCACAAGTAAAAGAAAATGGGGATGAAGCAACTAAGGCTGAGAGAAGCAGACTAGAGGGGGAACTTAAGGCTGCTATTGAGAGAAAAGAAGCATATATGAAAGGAGAACTAGCTCCTCAGCTTATATATGAGTCTTTATTCGAGATGTCTACCGCTGTTAGTAGCGCATATCTATCTCCAACTCTTATACAGTATGCTGAGAATAAAACTGGTAAGAAAGTAACAGATATTCCGAAAAACGAGTTAGGGGAAATATCTAAGGAGTATGAGGGATGGAAGAACTCTGGGTTTAAAGATGCAGTACGTACTGCAGCTTCTATCCATAAGTCTATAGCTAAAGTGGTTGCCCCACTGTTCCAAAATCATAGTTTAAAATACTATGAAAGTTTTGATGAAAATCTACACTCTACATTAGGTGTCTTACAATCAGGATTGAATGAGTATGTTAATAGACTTAACGAAACCAAAGACTCAGAGTCATTCTCCGAAGAGATGTCTCAGTTTAATGTACATTCATCAATGGGTATTATAAGCCCATTATTAGCTACTTTTGGGACTGAATCTGAGAAGTCTACGTTCACCGATATTATAAATACTCCAATAACTGAGGATTATACAGCAGAGGTACAAGCGGAGCAGTATAACAAGTTGGTAGGTAAGTTCTTAGTGTCTCACATAGAGGCTATCACTAAGCCTATTATAAATCAAGGTTACATTAATCCAGAACTAAAGAGAGTACTTAGCAGTACCCTAAATTCAGCATATTGGTACTTTATTAATCAGGCTGAATACTATGGGGATGAGAACAGTTATATAGATGCAACCAAGATGGAAGCAGCTAAAGCTCAAATTGATAAGTTGAAGCATTCAAATATCATTGAACTTTTAGACCAATTCTCTTTAAGCACTACTGACTCAGATGTTAAAGTATCAAGTATTCTTGAAGAAACAGATGCTTCTTTAAAGGAGCATATGGAAGACCTATCCAACTTTAACTTAAATAATGAGAGGTTAGACCAAATTGCTGAAGCTCTTTCAGTGATTAACATATTTAAGGCTCAGCTACTTAGTGCTAGAGTTGACAACGCTGATTTATCTAATCTTTATGGTATGAATGTTACTATAAATGAGTTAGATTCTGAGGCTAACCTTGCTGAACTGCAATCAAATGTAGCTGACGCAATGATGCAAGATTTGGAAGGTATTGAACTACGTCTTAAAACATTCCAAAAAATTATTGCTGCTAACAACGCTCAGAAATTAGGGGAACAAACTAGAACTGCTAACAATAAGAATATACTTATCTATGATAGGATAAAAAGATTTATTCTTAGCATCCCCAATGACTGGTCTGGAAGGGCTGAGTTTGAGAGTGTAGTGAGTAGTCTAAGTAAATTAGAGGAAATATCTGCTGCTAAGAAGGTTAATCTTAATAAGGAGGAGAGGTTCCAAGTTGAATCAGAAATAGTTAAGTTAGATGATGCCATATATGATTTCTTTAAAGCTAATAGTGATAAAGTAAAAAATCCAGAAGCTCTGTCTAAGCTTATTAGTGTTGACAACTTTGGACTTATAACCCTAAATGATAGTATAGAATCTCTAAACTCTAAGTCTACTAGTATAGATGATAATGCTATAGTTTGGTACATCGCCTCTAGAGCTGCAGTTCGAGCTTCTGATTTCTATGAAGAATACAGGTCTATTATCAGTGATAAGATTGCACCTATTCCAACTCAGGAATTAGCTACTTATTTGGGATATGCATCCATACTTAATGGAGGTGTAATAGAGAACTTCTGTGATGCTGTAAATACCTCCCTAAAGAACCACGCGGATTCTATGACTAATTCTGAATGGGAGTCTAAGTATGGTAGAGGCATACCAAGAGAAGGTATATTGGATTCTTTAGTATCTCCAAGATTTGCTAGGGTTGCATTCATTGAGGGTATTCCTGGCAGTGGAAAGACTACTGGAGTATTTAATAATCTTATAGTATTATTAAAGAAATATCATCCAGAAGTTCTTAAGAATGTTTGGATAGTTCATGCTACTGAAGATAGTGCTAAAGACCTTGCAAAGAACCTAGGTCTTGATACAGCAACAACTTTGGACAGGGAGCATTATATGAGAAAAATATCTCAAGAGTGGAAGGATTTCAAAGATTATCCGCAAAAGTCATCTAAAGAGGTAGACCCAACTTGGGAAGAAGACATTATGGTGTCCATAGTTGACGATGATATATACTTCGATGATAACAATATCACAAGGTCAAACTTCAAAATTAATGAGATTTCTGAAGCACCTTCCCTAATCCTTATTGATGAAGTATCAAGACATACGGTTGTTGATATGGACTTAACTAATAGGTTCTCACAGAAGTATGGTACTCCAGTGGTTGCAGCGGGAGACTTTGACCAAAGTAAAGCTATTGGTAGACACCTGATTAACTTCAAAGGAACAAATGTTAAGAATACCATACAACTAGCACGTCGAAACTTTGTGAGATGCCCTAAGTTGGGAGTATCAATGAGAGCCAACAATCAGCAAGTGACAGTCAATCTTAACAATCTTAAGAGTATTCTGTCAGACCTAAGAAGCAATAATTATGGCTCTGACATAACGATGCATTACTACCAAGACAATTCTGGACTATTTGGAACCAAAGTCTATAATAGTAAAGACGTAAATGGTTCGGTACCATATAGCATAGAATTAGTTAAGGCTGATATTGACCTTATGATTAGTAGTATGAATCCTGACGAGAAGATAGGATTTATCTATTATGATACTGATACTGAAATATATAAGTTACTTTCAAGTGCTACTTATAAGGATAGAATAGACTTTAAACAAGGTAACTCTTCACAAGGTCTTGAAGGTAAATATTATATAATTGATGATTCTGCTGGTTTGGAAAACGAAGAGTACTGGGACGACCTTTATACTGGTATCTCTAGAGCTATACAGGGAAGTATCGTTCTACATACTAAGGACAACTATAGAACCAGTAACTCTAATCAATTAGCCTCTATTCAAGATTCTTCTACTAGTGTTAGCGAATTGTCTAGGGATGGAATTAAAACATTCTCCTCTGAAAGAAGGGATATGTTAAATAGGCTTACATTAGACAGTAAACCTACTGAGCTAATTAAGAGAGAGAAGGATACTACTATACCCTCTGTTACTGTGGTTCCAGAAGTGGGATTAACCTCAGAGACTGCTACAACAGTAACTGATGACGGTACTAAGGAAACAGTGATTATCACAAATAATGGACTTCCAACTGAGAAAGATATAAGGGATAAGACCTTGGCGTCTAGTGAGGATACAACTCCACCCCCTGTACCTGCAACAAGTGTTAGCCATACCTCTAGTACTAAGACTGAAGCTATACTTGACTTATTAATGTACACATTCCCGACATTTGAATCTGGAACTACATTTGATGAGAAGGGTAATTTAATAGTAACTCCAGAAAATAGTAAGAGGTTAGATAGTTATTTCGGATTGAATAGGCTACCTGGAATCCAAGTAAAGAACAAGGAGACTTTTGATGAAGTAATAGGTAATCTAAGAAGTATTATATTTAATACCTCTGACAAGGGAGACCTTGTTAAAAAGGTCAAGACTTTGTTAGGTCTGGATAATGATGTCTACTGTACATTCGCATTTAAGAGTTCAGCAAGTACTTTCAATAATGCTGAATGGGGCAGGTTTAGAAAGGATGCTGGCTCAGAATCTCTAAGCTATATGTTCTCTGAAGATGAAGAGAGCAAGAACATTAAATTGAAGACTCTATCTATTATTATAGGAGAGGGTACTAATGATGTATTAGAGCTACCTCTAGCCATTCTACCTAACCCTGTGACTGTGTTTAAGAATGATAAGTTTAAGGCAATTAGAGATGAGTATAATGAAATCTCAAGGAGAGACCCTAGTGCTACTATGTTTGATAGGTTCAATGAACTTATTAAGTTTATACAAGCTAATCCATCTATTGAGGGAGGAAGTGCTCTAGTGAACTTTTTGAAAGTATATACCTTTAACTCAAATGGTATATTCTACATAGAGGACAATAACTGGACATTAGCTGGAGGACTAAAATCACAAGGTCCAACTATAACTAACATCCTTAAAGGTATGGATTATGAGTATAATGGAAACTTGAAGTATGAGGGTAAATGGATAACACTCGATGAATTGTCGAAAGTTCCAGGCATGACTATCTCTAAAGTAAAGTTATCACCTAAAGGTGTGTACACATTCGGTGGAAAGACTATCAATTTTGCCAAGCCAGGACATCCTTTTGTGTTTGTTAGCAATGATATAATGTTACAAGGTTCAGACCTTGAAACTTATTACTATAAACAACTTGAGGATGGCTCTGTAGAGAAGAAGGTGAAGCTAGTATATGTAGTTCCTCCAAAAGCATCAGTTAAGGAATATTTTGATAACTTGCTAAGCATAGTTTCTGGAGATAAGAACTCTATCAAAAGAATAGGTAATGACTTTACTGCTTATAGAATTATCAACATATTATCTGCTCAACCAGAGTTTGAGAAGAGTGACCTAAACTACAACACTACCGCATATGAAGGTATCATGCAGTTAATTGGGAAGCTTAATAATGCAGAAGGAGATACTAAAGCCCAAATGGCAATCCTTAATGACCCAGTGGATATTAAAGGTTTGAATGCTAACATTACAGGTAGACAGGCTCTTCAAAATTATCTATTAGGTTCTGTATATCCGCCAAATGCTGATAATACCAGTAGAGTGTTTAAGGAAGCTAACTTACGTTCTGTAGAACATATTCTAGGTCAAAACAAGATTCCTGGAATATTCTACAATATACAATATGATAAGTCTTCTACAGATGCTATTGCATTGGATGCAGTATATGATGTAGGTAACTATTCTATTGACAATAATCCATTTATGGTGAATGGTAAGATAGACAGTCCTTCATTTTATGGTAATGTAAGCCCACTACTAGAAACGATAGTCAATAAAATGACTGATAAAGGTAGTTTTAAGGGTAGTAAAGATAATAGTAAGTATCTAGCTGGACATTCCCGCATAGGAGTAATTTCTAAACCAACAGTTGATACTGTCTTTAAGTCAATGAATATTAAGGCGTCTACTTCTGTCATGTCAGAAATGGATATAGATACCTTACAAACACTATCTAAGGAGCAGATTTTGGATGCGTATAGGAAGACAAACCATCTAGTAATACCTATAGGTTCTGACATCTATATAAGTGCAAAATCTACAAACCTTGATGTATCTAACTCTGTTGTTTCAGATATTTCCCAAATAGGTTTAAATATTCACAAATTTACCTTAACTTTGGGGAATGAAATCTTTAGTGCAGAGCTAAATCTAAGTGATAATGAGATTACCTTAATAAAGCAGGCGGATGCAACTACAGGAACTCCGCTTATTTCATTCAGTGTAAACTCACTGTCAGAAGTTGCAGAATATAAAAACATCCTCAGTGTATTTAACTTTGCCACACTTGGTAAGGTTCAATCTGCAAAGGGTGTGGAAGCATTTAATAAAGAAGTTAATGCTATGAGAGCAACTTCTAAAATGATAAAAAGGATGAGTGAGGAAATCGACCAATTCGAGGGGTCTCAGAGAGACATGCTTAAGAATTTGGTAGATTTCTTGCAGTCTAAGCAAGATGAAAAGGCTCGTCTAAACACTACTGACAATTCATGTCCAATAACCATAAAAATTAAATTATAATCATGGGTAAATGTAAATTTAACAAGAATGATTCCAACTTAGATTTACAAGATGTATTGCAAGATACATTAGAGGAAATCTGGGAGGAAAAAGACGAATTTAGTAGAAAGGCGATGTTTATTAATAGTCTGAAAGAGATTGGAGAGGGGTATGACATCACATCTCTCTCCGACCTTGCGGACTTTATTGATGCATTCGTTATGGAGATTGCTCCAGCATTACATGATGTTGTTCCATCTAATATGACTACTTACCTTTCTGGCAATAGTAGTAATATTGATGATACTGCTGAGGAAAATCCTACAAAACTGGATGCCTTAGATGACCCTGAGGGTAACGCTGATGCAAAACAAAGAATTAGAGGATTCATAGTAACTAATTATGGCACTGCAACTGAAATTGCTTCTGCAATGGAAGCTAGCGTTGTTGATAATATAGTTAAATGTTTCCTTGTAGACAGAGAAGCTGGTAAAGTTATAAAAACTGAACATGAAATCAATGAGGCACTTAGGAATTACCAAGAAACCCTTCTACAAGATGTGGTTGCTTATTTAAAGGATGTATACTCTAAACTTCCGTCTAAAGATGCCCAAAGTGCTCTTGAGAAGTTATCTAATCTTACCATGTGGAAGGACGGAGTGTATCTAAATGCAGTGGGAGAACTTAATGCTGTAGGTGAAAGGTTTCTTCATCATTCACACTTCACAGCTGACGACCTTAGAAGGATATATTCTAGAAATAGGATTATTGATAAAAAGTTTATTAAAGCCTATAATAGCTTAGTTATCCTGAATCACTTCGATGACTTACTTAGTTCCAAGTTGGGAAAGGTTCTTAAAATTAATGAGAACTTCCCTAAATACAGTCCAGAGGATAGATATTCTCTTACTGGTACTGGAGCAAACAATAGTAGGAACTGGGGTGACAAGGAGAAGGATGTAAATATGAATGACCATGTATCTGATGTAACTAAGTTACTGGTTGAGACTACTCCTGTATACACTTGGGGAAGTAGTACGCCTGTTGCCGATAAAAAGGTTAAGTTGGATGCATTCAATTATATCATATCCAAAATTAAGGGATTGGCTAACTCTCCTGATATTCATAACCCTGCACTCACGTTTGATGGAATGTTCTTCCTTAAATACCCTCAATTTGAGCATTTACGCTCTTCAATTGGAGGTAAGTCTTTTTATACACTACTATCTTCTGCTAGTACTGGTAATGTACTTGAAAACTATCACGCTTTGTTCGAATTACTGAGTGATGAGTCTTTCTTCAATAGCAATTATGAGTTACTTAGAGGATTCAAGAGTATAGAAAAGAACCTAGTATATTCACTGAGGCAGGGCATCTTTAGTAGTGATACGCACTCCCTATTTGGGATTTACAAGAATAATATTCTTGACACTAACTATTACTCATTTATCTGCCAGCTAGTGGCAACTGCTAGTCCTCTTGACTTTGTGCAATATAGGATTAACGAGGATGGGGAGATAGTCAGAGCAACTTTGAGAGATAATCTTAATAGACAATTAAGAAATCAACTTGAGAGAAGCATTTCTTCTGCATTAAGTATTACAGCTCCTACACAGTATGAGCCTAAAGTTACTAAGTATAATCCCAGATATGAAGAGGATAAGGTTACGGATGCAAAAGAAGGATTGAGAACTGTTTCTGTGTTTAGATTCCAGATACCAGAGTTAAATATATCTGTTCAATTTAACCCAAAGGCGAAGAGGTCTAATGCTTTTTCAATATCTAGAGATGGAAAGCCTTTAACAACCTTTAATGGTAAGGAGGATTGGGAAAAAGCACTTCCTTTCTTTAAAGAGTTCCTATATCTAGATTTTGTTTCGGATGGACCTTTAGTTGAAAGTTATCTTGCTCTGAAGACAAAAAATGGTAATATCCAGTACGAGTCAGCCATTAGTGATTTACTTCAACTTAGTACAAGTATCTTCTTCAACTCATACTTCTCCCATAATCTAGTTCCAAAGGAAACTAGTACTCAGGAATTTAGAAGGAGACAAGAAGAGGTATTTGGTGCTGAGAATCTAACTTCTATAAAGAGAGGTTCTAAGGATATTGGTATTCTTCTACCTAGCTATGTGCCAGTAATGGAAGATGTTGCGGCAGCCTATGCTATGACTACTGATGCTTATGTAAGTGGTATTGCTAGAGATGGCGAGGGTCGTGCACTATCTGGAGTTGCTATGTCTATGCTTGGCACTAATTATAGAAACCAATGGGTAAATCAGTGCATGAATCCAGGTTCTGCCACTAATGCCTTCTCCCTTTTAAATAGCTCTTTCCTTCATAGAGGAATGGTAGTGTCAAGAGAGTATAAGGGTAAAATAGGTAGCAAGAAGCACATTGACTTCAATATGTCAGAGTCTTTCTATACTGCATTTGTAAGTAATTACTTATGTAATATAGTAGGTAATACAGATGCAGCATTCTTACCTTCTGTTATCTCAGATAAATCCTCTCTGATTCACATGGTTGAAAATCTAAAGTCTACTAGTGGATTAGACAAGCCCTACGCGAACCTAACTAAGGATGAAACCATAGCTATTATAAACAAGGAGCTTGGAGATTGTTATGTAAAGATAATAAACTCTATAACCTCAGAGTGGGAACAATTAAACTCTGCTCTTAGGAGTATTGATACTTCTTTAGTGTTTAACAATCCAGTTCAGTATCCGTTGTTGGCAAGCAAGAAGGTAATTCCTGTATTTAACCCAATGACCAACTTTGCGGAAGTGAATGCAGTCTATGGGAATGATTCAAGAAAGGTTCTTGAAGAGGTATTGAGAGTATATCAAAACATTGTTAGGGGTAAAGACCTTGAAATTAAGGATGAAGTATCATTCCAAGGTAGTAAAACTTTATCATTCAACAGAACTTTGATATCTCTTACTAATAGGTTTAATCCAGAGTATTTTACTAGAGCTGGTCTTAACGTAGAAGAAGTATTTGGTAAGCTTACTAATAGCGAGGACTTTTGGAGGATTAAAGAGGTAGAGTTATTAACTGACCTACTTGACAATGACTTCATGATTGAAACTACTGATGAAAGAGGTAATGCTCTTACCACTCCAGAGGTAGCATATCTAGCTAAGAACAAGGATTGGATAAAGTTCTCTACCAAAAGAGTAATATTGGCTAAGTATACCAATTTTGGTAAAACTTTCGACATTACTAAATGGTCAGACCTATATTCCATAGGAGGTTACACTGAGAATGGAATAACTTATAATTGGGGAACTCCTGGATTTAGTTTTTCTAAATTCCTAGAGATAAGAGGAGGAGAACTGCAATTACATCCTGATTTAGCTAGATTTAATGTAATGGACTATCTACTTAGCCAAGAGTACGTACTCTCTACTGTTGGAACTCATGCTAATCATCCAGCTAAGAAGGCTACTTCAAGTCCGAATGACTTAGTAGAAGAAGCTGCAAGATATATTGCTCAGCATAAGAGAAATGTATCATATACAGCTGCTAAGCAAGTTATGATTCAAGGTCTGATAAATGGTATATTACCTGAGTATACAATTGCTGTAATTGAGGATGATACCGCCCCAACCTATAATCCTATGGGAGACCATGATGAACATGGTGTTAAGCAATATGATGGTAGTACATTTGTATCCCCTGAGACAATGTATCTGGAGAATAATTCTCTTGGTGGTGCTAAGGTAGGTGTGGATAAGAAACCATTTATTCACTTCTATAAGGAGGGTAGTGCTACTGGTGGTATTATTAAAACTGCTGGATTTGCCTTAACCAACTTTACTATGCGAAATAGCAAGTTCTATCAGAGAATGGTAAAGAAGATGTGGGGCAAAACATGGGAGTTTGAGGGTTCTCTGTTTAATGATAATGTATTGGTAGATTTCCAGGGCAATCTCATACCTTATGAGGATGTTTATTACAAAGGAACTGATGGTAAATTTTATATGATTAATAGTATTACATATGTGCCAGAGGATGGTACATATATGATTATTAAATCTGAAGTTGAACCTGATGGTACTATTGTAAGACAACTTCCAGCTGAGATTACTCCCAAACCTGGAGAAGGTCCAAGAGTTACAGCTAGTGGAACAACTCTTTATCCAGTAACAACCAACTTTGGCTTATATCAAATGTTTGGAGGCTGGAACTCCTATTCTAAATCAGAAGATGGTTTAATTCCATCTGAGGTTTCAGTAAGGAATGTTGTTAAAGCCGTTAACGGTGTGGGAGTTAAAGTGTCTGATTCCGTTGTTTCCCAATCAGATGTGGTTCAGCCATTAAAATGGGCATCTATTCAATACGTAGTGACAGCAGGTGCTATTAAGCAAGGTGCGGCTAATGTTAATTTGAAGCATGCTTATTTTGATGATAATCCATATCTGACTATGAAGTTTAAGACTACTGATATTGGTATTCAGCTAGATGCAGAACATAATGCTGATGAATCTACGCTGTCTATTATGACTCAGGTAGTTAATGCTTTGTCTTCTAGGGGCTACACTTCAGAGCAAGCTGGAGAAGTTTACGAAGCTATGTTTGCCCTAACTGAGGCTGGAATCAACGATTATGTTGAAGGATTTAGACAATACATGGATGATAGTGACCCTACTAAGTTCAAGGATGCTATAATCTCCACAATAGTTAAGTCTATTCAGAATAGTACCAGCAGAGATGGAAATCTTATGCAGGCTGTTATGGATACATTAATATCTGATACTAAGGCAGGTAAACTGGTAAAGTATAAGAATGTTGAGGGGGTAATTCCATTTAGTGACCCAAGCATCTTTAATGGACTTTGTTCTGCTATATCGTCTACTCTAACTAAGGCAGCTATTAGATTACAATTTAATGGTAGCCTTGCTGTATTGAATCCTTCTCATAAGATTTGGAAGCTGTATGGTGATAGAATGTATGATTCTTTTAATAATGATGAAGAAATTCAGAAGTTACAGGAGTTGTATAATTCTAAACCTATAACTAACTTGTCGGAGTTGAGACTTGGTAGACACTATACAATTACTGTAGGTGACACTACATCTACAGAATTTATAGAAACTCCTCAGCAATACTGGGATTTAAGAAGCAGACTAACTCAGTCTGAACTAATGGGAATACCATTTAGTATTGTTGAAAACATTACAGCAGGTCGTGATTTAGCATCTTACAACTTCACGTTCAAGGACGTAGATGGAAACCTCTACAATATGTGGGATTTAGATGTAGTTAAAAATCTTTACTCTACCACTGACTCTAAAGAAAGAATACTCCTAAGAAGAGAGCTTCAGAATGCTTTAGGTGCAGTTAGTAATGGTACACTTGATTCTGTGTCCGTTAATGGGGCAATAGTACAAGTAGATAAATCTTCTCTACAAACTCAGCCATTTGAGCTAATAATGCCTAAGATTTACGCTAGTAGATTTGGGCTGAAGAGGGGTGATAGTCTAGCAACTATTAAAAATGATGACACATTCTTCCTAAAGAGAATGTTATCAAATTGGGAAAGTAAAGTTAATGATGCTGATTTCGACATTGAACTGAAGAGGTTAAATGGTAAGCACGTATATCTAGTAGACAAGAGAGTTTATAAAGATACTCACTTGACTCCTGTGGAAATTGAGACTAGGTGGGATGGAGCTAAGCTTTACAGAGTTAATAGCTCTGGAGAGAAGCTACACAGACTATCTGATGAATCAGATAGAATATACACTGATGTTAATGGTAATGAAGTAATTGTTACTAATAATACTCAGTTCTATATTGATTCATTTAATTATCACACTATAAAGGTATCTAATAGTGCTGCTATGAGTAAGGATATTAGTAAGATTATTCAGCCTATACTAAGCTCAAAGTCTAAGGTGGCGAGTAGATTTGCCAAGTATATAGGTAAGAATGACCCTACCGATATTATAACTTATGTGAATAAGCTATACTCAGAAAGTATTAGTAAGTTAAGAACCAATCCTAGAGCTAAGATAGAAGACCCAAGTATTGATGCAATCAGAGATTCTGCTGCTGAATTACATACGTCTTTTATTAAATCTTTGGATGTTCTAGCTGCTCGTATCCCTGCTCAATCTATGCAATCATTTATGCCTATGAGAGTAGTGGGATTTGACGAGACTGACACAAACTCCGCCTACGTTAATTACTTCCAGTTTTGGCTGCAGGGTTCTGACTTGGATATTGATAAAGTTTCCTTGTTAGGATATTCATTTGACAGGACAGGTAAGTATGTTGGATGGAGTCCATACTTTAATTTGAGTTCTCAGAGTGCATTAGTGGAATCTGAGAAGCTGCCATTCCCTACAAATAAAGAGTTAGAGTTGGTTGAGACTGATGATACAGCATTGACTAATTGGGCTTATGATTTTGTAGGTTCAGGGAAATTGTTTAACTTTAGTGGTTCAAAAGTTCTATTCCTGCCAGAATATGACTTGGACAATTCTTTAGGTTCAATACAATCTTTATCGAACTTCTTAAGAATGATTAAGAAAAACGGTGGTAAATTGTATATCCCTAAAGGTTCTAGGCTTCCTTTTAACGAAATGAAGGAGTTGATTGACCGACATAATTTATACGTAAGGAACTCTAGTAACCCAGAGGATATGATTAAGAACTTCATATCTTCTTATATGTTCAAGATTAGTGATAATCCTATTAATTTAATGCAATCACAATCATCTATTGATGATGCTGTGGCATTGTTAAAGGATATAGCTAAAGGGTCAACAGAAGGTCAGAGAACTCTACAATTTACTCCAGGTAATGTAGTAAATAAGTATGAGTCTATGTATGATTTTCAATCTGGTAAGAAGAACGTTGGTATAGTTGCATCTGCTATTAAAGTGTATGATGGTCTAACCCATTATTATAACACTACACTAGGTAGCGGTGATGTAATGAAGCAATCTGGACTACTATTCAACAGAGTTGTTTGTGGTAAAACTTTTAGACTGTTAGCTAACTCATATACTAGTAATCTAGAATCCGTAAGAAATCCCGAAGTATTAGATGCGTTACAGAATGTAGATAATGATACTGATGCTAAGTTAGTATTCTCTGCATTAATGTCTGCTGCAACTGATAATGCTAAAGACCCGATATTGGCTAAAATCAATGCTGGTCCTAACATGATGGGATTATATACTTATGGTACAGCTATTGGTATTCCTTTAAATGATTTAGCTGGTACTATGATGTCTAAAACTGCTCGTATCCTTTCTAAGCTTATGGACTCTAATGTATTTAATAGGAAAGATGGTATGTCAATTACCAGTGCTATTAAGTATATCGAAAATGGTCCTAGCATTGGGGAATTAGACCCTGAATTCATCTCTATACTAAAGAAGGAGTTTGGGTCTGGCACAGATGCATCTGACTTCGTAATTGGTAAGATGTTACAATATAGACTCTCTGACTTATCTAAAGGTCACGAATTGATTGATAGCTTAAGAAAGAGAATAAGGTCTATGGAGGCGTCTATGAACAAGGTTTCAATGTATAAGTTTCTAGAAGAGTTATCTGATTATATTAGATTCGTCTATATCATAAATAATGATGTAATCACTAACTCTGAAGGAGTACAATACAGAGCCATTGATTCAATAAAGCAATTAGTTCAGGGTGCATCTGAGATGGGTAGGTTAAGGAGTATATATGCTCTTAATCAGGGTCTTCCTAACAAAGTAGAGGATAAATTTAAGTTTATTGATAAATTTGAAAGTATCTTTGAGGATAGAATAAGGGAGATTTCAGGTGAAGAGAAGGAATCGACTGTAATGGTTAATGGAATGGTTATGAAAGTTTCTGACGTTATCTCAAAGCTAAGGAATCTAACTAACGATGAAAGTAATCCATACAGAATTTCTTTCAGCAGATTCATGTCTGACGAAGAGTATAGAAATACCTTAATTGCTCTATATGGAGGATTAAAGCATTCATTCAATGTGTTAGATGCAGCTTGGTCAGTACCTCACTATAGAGGCTACTTAGAAACTTTCCACATGGATATGGAAGGTAACTACATGATTATGTCTAAGTACAGAATGATGAGGGATTTAGGTCCTAGAATCATCAAAGATGGTAGCTTCTATAGTAGTAAGGAAAGGTCTAATGTTTATAAGAAGCTCCAATCATTCTGTGATATGACTCTTAGAAACACTTGGATGAAAACTTCTGAAAAGGTAATTACAGTCCCAGCAGGTGTAACTATTATGAATAGTATTGGTAATACCTTTACTACTCAAGGTGACACCCCTATTATGTTAGGAACAAGGTGGGGTAATGAGTCATTTAAGATGTGGATGGATTCTGTGGTGATTCCCGAATTAAAGGATATAGAACCTAATGAATTTATTCAATCTCTAAGTCCTATTAGATTAGATAGAACACTTAGTGGTAACTCTGCATTTGTGTATTCTTTACCAACTAATATGTTGCCTAAGTCTACATCAGAAATAGAGCGTTTAAACAGATATAAAAGAGCCTTTAATCAATTACAAGGCGCTCCTACATATCAAGGTTATCCACTAACTGATTTATTCTTCTATTATAATCTGATTAACTTTAACAACACTGTCTCTCAAAGTTCTTTGACTACAATCTTTGAGGACATCATTAGAACAAAGTCATCCCCGCTGGTTGAGGAATTTCATAAATTCACATCAGTGTTAGATTCTAACTCAGAGTTGGTTGAGGGGGTAGATTTCTCTTATGAAGAAGCTCAAAAGTGGTGCGCCCCTATTGAGGATACTAACTATTCTACTAGTTATTATGTCAGAGACTATAACAACGCAGATATGAAGTATCATCTATTTGTAAGGAAATCTAACTCTGCTGACGTCGGTGAGGTAGATGGAGATTTTGACTATGATTCTGATTATATGGATTGGGTTGGAGATGATTATGATAATGGAGACATGGGTGGACGTCAATATGGTCCTAACCTAGAGGATTATACAAAGGTTATTGAAAATACCAACTATACTAATCCCTGGGATACAGCTGACATATATAACGACTACAACATAAGAATTGACTCAAATTCTGTAATTAATCTTGATGCTGACAAGAAGCTAAAATCTATAAGCTATAAGGGTAAAACCTATAGTAAAGAGGTTCTAGTGAGCCTAGCTAAATCACTAGGTGGCTCTGAATCAGATTTAGATATACCTTATGTAACCAGAGTTGTTGATGGCATAAACGTGAAAGCTATTGATGGCTTACAGTATTCTGCAATCATAACTCAACTATTAGACAATCCTTGTTAATATGGCAGTATGTCTTAATAAAAATTCAGTAGAGTACCAGACATTGTTGAAGATGTCTGGTCTCTCTGAATTTAAATTTAATGCTTTTACATCTACATTTGTAGATAAATTTGGCAGGTATCCAGAACTCGATGAGATACCTGGGGCTGACTCTAGACCTTATCTGAATAGCTCTTTGTCAGTCAAAACGATAGATGATACGAGTTTCGTAAAGAATGATAAGATATTTTCTCAAACTGGCACAACAGATGTCAAAGAGGCTAATATTAGGATAAATAACACGTATCGAGACTTGGAGGTTAAGCTAACTCCTTCTAGTGAGGTGTCTACGATACAAGTTAGGAAACGTCCAAATAAATGGGACAATGTATATGAGGGAGGAATAATCATTGATGATTCCACATCTTCCTCTAGGAATGTTGGAGTCTTTAATAGTATATTAGAGAAATTAGCAAACCTCTATGGTATTAATTTTATTAGCATTACTAACGGGGAACTATCCTCAGAACAATGGAAGGGAGTCGTAGATGATGCTAAAACAACTAACGCTTTCGTCTACAATGGTGATATATACATTAATATAGATAATTCTAGTATTGATGCCCCATTGCACGAAATGTTACACCTATTCTTGGGTTCAGTTAGGTACAGTGACCCTCAACTATATTTTTCAATGGTGGAGGCTATGAATGAATTACCTAACAAAGCGTTGCTAGCTAGGAATTATAAGGACAGAACAGATTCTGACATAAATGAGGAATTGTTGGTGTCAGAGTTTTCAAAATATATAACTGGGCAAGATAGTATTATTAGTAAGTTGCCAGTTAATGTGCTACATAAAACGTTTTACAATATGGGTAGAGTGTTAGACTCTATCTTATTTGGGGAGCAGAGTATAGCTACTATGGACACAAAGAGTCTATTCAACTCCTCTTTAGTAAAACTGTCTGAATATCTAGGTTCTGCACTAACTAATAATCAATATTCAGGAACCTTTAATGTTAAGTCAGCTGAGGTTCATAGAGTATTAGCTAACGTTAAATCAGATTTAATGAAGAATAAAGACCTAAAAGAATTTTGTGGATAATGGGATGCATTTATGATTACAAAGGACATATCTTCCAATCTGAATTAGAATTAGATGATTTCTTACTTGAAAGGGGGCATTTAGTATCTAAGTATGGAGACATTGTGTTCAGTAAAAGCAATAGAGCTATCCAGACTTATGACTCCGTAATGAACTTAAAGATGGATACTGAGGCTCTTAAAGCAAGTAAGATAATCTCTGAGGTTGAAGATGGAAAAAATGATATTGAAAACATTAATGTATCTGGAAATGGATATATTGGTGTGAATAAGTTTCTACAAGGTCTTAGAAACTTGGAGGGGGACTTATTATTCCCAGAATTTAGACCTGAAAATTATTGGAAGGAGATTAAGCCAAGATGGGCAGGAGGTAAATTTGACAAAGAGGAGGCTGATGCAATATTTGGTGAGGGAGTAGAAACTAGACCTATTGTAAGTGATGAGGAGTTTGCTAGAGCAAGAGAGGTTATTGAAAACAAATGGAAAGCTCAGGGTAAAATTGGTACTGAATTGCATAAGGCAATACAAAAGTATTTCAGTGAATCAAAGAGTGGTAGGAATATAAGGGAATCAGATGATAACTTCCTAATCAATACGTATTTCCCATCTATATTAGACACTAAGCTAGTTCCAAGCAAGGTTATTGCAGAAACCGTCAAATACTGTAGAGACCTAGAGAAATCATTACAGAGAGAATTTGGTGAAGACTTAATATACCTCCCAGAAGTTGCAGTTTCTGGAACTACTTCTCAGATAGGAGAATCTGGAAATCCCAATAAGCTATTAGGAGTTATTGACTTACTAGTAATTGATGGAAGGGGAAATGCCCACATTATTGACTACAAGACATCACCCAGACCATATGTAGGAACTGCTTCTGAAGCTGGGTATGATTCTGCTAAAATCTTGACCTTTAAATACCAGCTAGGTGTGTATGAGCGTCTATTAAGAAAATATGGAATAAACACCAGTGGTTCTAGGTTGTTTGTAGCTCCCATTCAACTATCAGATTTTAAGAGAGAAGGTGACGATTGGGTATACAGTGGTATAAAAGAATATTCAGGTCATGTAGAAGACTTGACTCAAGATATTAAGACAAATATTAATATACAAGAAAACCTTGATGAATTCCTTCCAGCACCGTTTGTCACTAAAGCTACAACGGAAAACCTACTCCAAACTGTAACCAGTGTAATGTCAAAGTGGTTCCCTAAATATGATAGCGTTCCAGGAGAAATCACGGATGATATGGTGGCTGAAACCATAAAAGAAGGAAAGGGTGACAAACCAAACCCAGAAACAGGTAAGTATGTATACTCTCCAAAAGGCAATGGGTATCCTCTTAGGGCAGACACGTATGAGGAGTTATTCATAATGGTAAAGAGAAAGATGAATAGCGCTGCTAATCGAAAAATAAACACCACTCAAGTTATTAAGGAGGGTTTAATAAAGGCTATAGAGGATGAGAATCCGTACTACGAGTTTACAAAAGCACAAATTCCAGACAATCCTAGTGGAGTTAATGGATGGTTTCAAAGAAGAATGTCTAGGTATTGTAACCGTAATTGGGAAGTGGTCGACTGTGAACCTGCAGAATATCTAGGGTGCATACTACTCAGAAATAAATTTACTAATCAAATAGATGTAGTGAAAATTAGTACATCAATGCTAAAAAGGTCTAGAGAGTTAGTAAAGGGAAGACATGGTCTTACTGGAGCATTCGAAAGTGATATTATATCACAGAATAAACCTAATTCTTTGATGATGGAAAGCGTTAATGGTAATATAGAACTAATGGAAGCTATGTTAGTGCTTAATAATTTACCTAGTCTGTTTGAGGAGAATGCTATAGTAGGAGAAGTTAGTGTATATAATCCATTTAGAGAGGAGGGTATATCTGCAGATAATAAACAGCTGTTATACTGCTTCAATGAGTTGGATAAGCTGTCTCCTATTGGTGTAAATAATATGAAGGGAAGAAATGCTGCTGTTAAGATGGCGAATAGGTATGATATATTCTATAACAGGTTTAGAGAGATTATATCTAATGTTAAGGATGATACTAAGATAAACAAGAAGTGGAGAAAGTTTACTGAATCTACCAGTGCTCTAGATGCTTGCATTGGAGACCCAACTCAGCTTAGACTAGAGCTTCTTAACCTTAGAAAAGAGTTTTTGGAAGCATTCCCTAACGTTAATGATACTAGACCTAACGATGATGTAATAGGTATGCCTCACGTTCAAGTATACAGGATGCTAGAAATGGCTATTGGTGAAATAGACGGTCTTGACTTCAGACAGCAGCTTAGTGACCATGATAAGTGGTTAGAATCAATTTATGTATGGAAAGCTGGTATGGAAGGTACATATCTTGATAATCCTGGTAACATGAAGAGTCCTATCCTAAATAAGTTGACCTCCCTAGTAACTGTGGCTTATCAGAATATTAGGGATACCGTAAATAGGTCTCAAGGAGAAATCAGGAATTTAGTCAATGAATTAAAGAAGGACCAGAACTTCACCTATTTAAAGGAAAGGACAATAGGTAATCAGGCTACTCTATACAGAGATATGATAGTATATACAGACGATGGCGATATACTACTAAAGAATCCAGACGACCCGACAACTGGGCTATCTGAGGCACAGAGGAAATTTCTGAAGTATTTTCTTAAAACGGTTAATTCCAACAGATTTAAGAATATGACTGAGGAGGAATTAGAGGAACTAAGGTTGTCAGGTGATGTTAGATATTACAGGCTACCTCTAGCTGCTGGTAATGCTACATCTATTGCCTCAAGTAAGGGACTATTATCTGCAATAAAAGACAAGCTCCAGGATTGGAATCCAAAGAAGGCTGTAGAAAGGGCTAAAACAAAAGTAGAGGGCTTCTTAGACCCAACTGACGTTAAAATTGAGAAAGTCCGTAAGGGTGAGTTGTGGGAAATGACTAACTCATTTGATATTGGTGAAAAGGGTTCAGAGATACGACTAAGTTTAATAGAGGACAGGAAGCCAGAGTTCTTTGAAGCAAACCTTGAAACCCTGTTACTCAAACATATTACTGCATACTCAGCTAAGGAACACTTAGATGAAATCTTCCCATCACTTCAAGCTCTAGCTATCCATTTAAGTGACATGGGTACTATTCTGAATGATAAGTTTGAAGATGATTTAAAGTATTTAAGTGACTACGTTAGAAACAAGATATTTAATCAATCTCTAATTTCTGACGACCGTAAACCTTTAGCAGCAATAACTGGAGGATTGATGGGATTTGCATCAAAGATTGCATTAGCATTTTCTCCAGTTCAAATGTATCAGCATTTAGATGGAATCTGGAAGGATATATCATTGGTAATAAGAAAACCAGATGGAGGTTTAGCTTTTACTAAGGAGAATATGACTAAGGCTTATAAGTATGCTATAGCCGATGCTATCCATTATGGTAATACCAAATCCATGTCAGAATTATTAAACGAGCAATATGGTCTTAATGATATGGACATGAATACTTATGCTGATAAGATAAAGTCAGACCAAGCAGGTATATGGAACTTTTGGGCTTCAGCATTTAGATTTGCATCAAGACCTGACTTCTATAACAGAATGACTATATTCGGAGCACAAATGAGAGGTGATGGATGTTGGGAAGCACACTCTGTGGTAAATGGTAAGTTAGTTTATGACTGGAAGAAGGATAGTAGATTTAGTGCATATGCTAATGGTAATACGTCTAGTCCTGATTACAAGAAGCAAGAAGCACTATACTATACTATGGCACACCAGTTAGTTAAAGAGCATACTAGGAATGCAGATGGC
>ERZ1027076.169-NODE-169-length-24842-cov-5.908823_pt1 | contig 24842 bp, 20 predicted proteins | sample MGYA00519416_ERZ1027076 | MGnify/ENA primary metagenome ERZ1027076 (study PRJEB26926, sample SAMN06164525) | human gut metagenome | biome: ENVO:00009003; feature: ENVO:2100002; material: ENVO:00002003 | host: Homo sapiens | place: USA | collected 2012 ... | reverse complement strand
TGCACAGCACGCTCATGAGCAGCGCGCCGATGACCGCGCCTCGGCTGATGCGGTCAGGCAGCCGCGGCACGACAAGCGAAATGAAAATGAGGACGAGGGTAGGCGGATAGACGACATCCAGCACCGGTGCGGCGATGGCCACGATGCGGTCGAGACCGAGGTTCGACACGACGGCGCTGAACACGCAGATGACGATGACAAACACTTTGTACGGCACCTTGCCGCGGCAGAGCTTGGCAAAATACGCGGCGGCGGAGCTGGTGAGCGCCACGGCCGTCGTGACGCACGCGAGGCCGACGACGATGCCGAAGATGATCATGCCGGTCTTGCCCATGAGGGCCTCAACGATGGCCATGACGAGCTGTGCGCGGCCAATCTCGTTGGTATACTGCGCGGAAACGGTGGCGCCGAGATAGGCAAGGCCCATATAGACCGCCAGCAGCAGTACGCACGCGAGGATGGACGACCCGCTCATGATGCGGAATTTCTTGCCGGACTCGGTATAGCCCTTGTCGACCACGCTCTGCAGCACGAGAATGCCGAACGGCAGCGCGGCGAGCGCGTCCATGGTCTGGTAGCCGGCCTTGACGCCGGTGACGACGGCGCTGTCGATCTGCGCCTCGGGCGCAATCGTGCCGAGCGGCGTGACGATGCCCTTGATGATGATGGCCGCAAGACCGATGAGCAGCAGCGGCGTGAGCACCTTGCCCACGATGTCCACGACGGCGGACTCGCGGATGCACAGTGCGAGGATGAGCGCGAAAAACAGCACCGAGAACACGACGGCGGACACGCCGGGAAGGTTCGGGGCGATGGCCATTTCAAACGTGCTGGCCGACGTGCGCGGGATGGCGACCATGGGGCCGACGCACAGAATGATCGCGCACATGAGGATCTCCGACGGCACACAGCCGACGCGCTGGAGCACGGCCTCGCTGCTGCCGACACGCAGCAGCGCGAACATGGCGGCGAGCGCAAGCCCGATGTCCGCGATAAAATACGCGCTGAATCCGGCTAGCCACTGCGGGCCGGACTCCATGCCCAGGTACGGCGGGAAGATCACATTCCCGGCGCCGAAGAACATGGAAAACAGTGCGAAACCGACAACGATGATGTCGCGTGCCGCCCGATTTTTCGTCTCTTTCATGTTTTCTCTCCTTTTGTCGTCCGGGCGCGGACGACAGCTTTCAATTTCCAAATATAGCGTATCATTCTTTTTGATAAATGAGAAACGAGAGTTGTTCATGGGGATATGAAAAAAGCAAATGACATGGGTCATAAAATTTTATTGGTTGAGTTGAACAAATTCGTGGTATTATGAAAAAAGAATGATAAAAAGGAGGCAGCATATGGACGACGGAAAACTGCGGGCACTGCTTACGGCGGTGGAATGCGGCAGCTTCAGCAAGGCGGCGGCCCAGCTTGGCTACACGCAGTCCGCCATGACGCACCTGGTCAACAAACTGGAGGCTGAAGTCGGCTGTACGCTGCTCGAACGCGACAGTCAGGGCATCCGCCTGACGGACGCGGGCAAGCAGCTGCTGCCTTATATTCAAAATGTGATCTGCGCGTGCGACACGCTCCTGCAGGAGGCCGCCGAGCAGAATGACCCGCGCACGCGCACGCTGCGCATCGGCTGCTTTGCGAGCATTGCCCGCGCGCGTCTGCCGGAGCTGCTGCGCGCCTTCCGCGAGCTGCACCCGGAAATTAAAATGGACGTGCTCGTGCGCGGTGATGAGCTGCCTGCCGCGCTCGCAAACGGGACGATCCAGCTCGCCCTCGTGGACGAGGCGCGCGCGCAGGGCTTTGACTTTCTGCCGCTGGCGGACACGCCGCTCGTGGCCGTCGTGCCGCCGGACTTCACGTGGGAGGGGGAGACCATCCCGCTCGAGCGGCTGCTGCGCGAGCCGTTTCTCTCGAGCCCGGACCAGTACATCGAGCCGTTTCTCCCGCCGGACACCCCGCGGCTGGAGGTCACGGCGTCGGACGACGGGTCGATCCTGTCCATGGTCGCCGGCGGCCTCGGCGTGTCGGTGCTGTCGTCGTTTTCCCTCGTCGGGTACGAGGGGCATGTGCGGGTGCTCCAGCTGGAGAAACCCATCGCGCTGCGGCTCGGCGCGGCGGTCAAGTCCGTGAACACCATCGGCACGTCGGCGCGAATGTTCCTGACGTTCCTGCGCGAATACTACGGCAAAGACGATACGCAGTGACGCGGTAAGACGCGGTAATGAAATAGCAAGAGCGGCCCGCACCGGATGGTGCGGGCCGCTTGCGCTGTGGAAATGGGAACATGATGCATGAAACGATGCAGGTGCGCTCGGGCTCAGTCCGAGAGTTTGCGCACGGCCTCGTGCGCGTCGCCGACGGCAAAGAGGATCTTGCGTGGCTGCTGCGCGTCGCCGAGGACCGTCACAGGGGCGACGGCTTCAAACGCGGCCGCGGCCTGCGCCGTCGGGGCAAAGCCCAGCGCCAGCAGCACCGTGTCGCACGCGATCTGCTGCTGCTCGTGCGCGTGCTCGACCGTGACGCTGCACGTGAACGCATCGCCGTCGATGCGCACGAGCTTCGTCGCGGGGCGGAAATCCACGTTCGAGCGCGCCATGTAGTCGCGCATGAGCATGTCGTTCATCTTGAAGCCCGGCTCCGATGGGATGGTCTTGGCCATGTCGATGCACGTCACGTGCTTGCCCCACATGTCCATCTGCAGCGCCGTCTCGACGCCGACGAGTCCGCCGCCGATCACGACGATGTGCTCGCCCACATCACAGCAGTCGCACAGGGCCTCGGTCGCAAGGTACACCTTCGGGCAGTCGAGCCCCGGGATGGCCTTCGGCGCGATGGGCCGGCCGCCGGCCGCCCAGAGGATGTGGTCGGGCGCATAGGCCGCGGCGAGCTCCGGCGTCGCCGTGGTGTAAAAGCGCACGGGGATATCGTGCACGAGCAGCTCGCGCTCGAAGTAGCGGATCATGCGGTGCATGTCGCGCTTGAAAAACGGCTTGCAGGCGCACAGAGCGTTGCCACCGATGTGGCCGCCCGCCTCCCAGATCTCAACCGAATGGCCGGCCTGTTTGGCATAGAGCGCCGCCATGCAGCCGGCAGGGCCGGCGCCGACGACGAGAATCTTTTTCGGGTGGGCAGCCGGCGGAATGTCGATGCTGCCGTCCTCGTGGCCGCAGCGCGGGTTGAGCGCGCAGGTCGCCGTCTCGCCGTTGTAGACGCGGGCGATGCAGCCCTCGTTGCAGGAGATGCACGGGCGGATCGTGTCCGGCCGGCCGGCCAGCACCTTGTTCGGCAGGTCGGGGTCGGCGAGCAGGCCGCGGCCGATGACCGCGATGTCGCACACGCCGTCGCGCAGGGCAGCCTCCGCCTTGTCCACGTCGCCGAAGCGGCCGTGCGTCATGACCGGCACATCGACCACGCTGCGGATGATCTTGGCCGAGCGCGACTGCAGCGTCATCTGCTGCATGCCGGCGGGCGGCATGGCGTTGGGCCAGTTTTCATGGCAGCCGGCGTCCACGTGCAGTGCGTCCGCTCCGGCGGCGACGATCAGCTTTGCCAGCTCGATGCCCTCGTCGATGGCGCGGTAGCCCTCGCCGTCCATGTAGTGGTCCGGCGTGAACTTGACGATGACGGGGAAGTCCGCACCGCCCTCTTCCTTGCAGATGGCGATGAGCTCGGTGAGAAAGCGCGCGCGGTTTTCCAGACTGCCGCCGTAGGCGTCGGTGCGCGTGTTCCAGCGACGGGTCAGAAACTGGTCGGTCAGATAGCCGCCGTAGGCGTGGATGCCCACACAGTCGGCCCCGCTGCGCAGCGCGATCTGCACGCTGCGGCGGAAATCTTCCTCCAGCTCGTGGATCTCATCGATCGTCAGCGCGTGGCAGCGCATACGCGGCACGTGCATCCACGGGCAGGCGGACGCGCTGATGGGCACTTTGTAGCGCACGGACGGCCCGCCGATGCGCCCATCGCCGGGCTGGATCTGCGCGGCGAGCTTGCAGCCGCAGGCGTGGCAGCGCTCGGCCAGGTCGCGGAACAGCGGCGCGGTCTCATCGTTGAGGTAGATGGAGTGCTCGCCGGACTCGAACGCGAGCGAGGCGCGGATGTTGCAGAACACCATGGCCGCGCCGCCCTCGGCGCGCGCGGCAAAGTACGCCACCGAGGCGGGGCTCAGGTTGCCGACCGTGACGCCCATCGGCGCCATGACCATGCGGTTTTTAAGTTCCATGCGGCCGATTCGGATCGGCCGGGACAGAATAGAAGGCATAATTACATCTTACTCCTTGGATCACTTCTGCACGGCCCAGCCGCCGTCGACCGGCAGGCAGACGCCGTTGATGTACTTGGCCTCGTCCGAGCACAGGTACACGACCGCCCAGGCCGCGTCCTCCGGCATGCCGACATAGGGCATCGGCGTCGTGGCCTCAAAGTGCTCGCGGTACATATCCCAGACCTTCTCCTGCTTGGGCACCCAGACGTAGTTCGGGGCGAGGCAGTTGAAGCGGATGCCGTACTTCTTGCTGACCTGGTTGACCATGTTCTGCGTGGCCAGCTTGATGCACGCCTTCGAGAACGGATAGCCCTGCACGGCCGAGCCGTTGTAGGCCAGCGCCGTCGAGGACGAGAAGTTCAGGAAGCTGCCGCGGATCTTCTTTTTCATCATGTAGCGCAGCACCGTCTGGTAAGAATAGAGCATGGAGTCGATGTTCACGCGCATGACGTCCTCGATCATCTCGGACGTGATGTGCGCCCAGTCGTGCGTCGGGGGCGAGAACGCCGCCGCGCCGTTGACGACCGTGTCGATGCGGCCGTACTTTGCGTCGGCCAGCTTCTTGAGCTGCACCCAGGTGTCGCGCTGCGCCACGTCGGCCACGACCGCGATGCTCTCGCCGCCGTTGGCGTTGATCTCGGCGCTGAACTGCTCGACCTGCGGGTCGATATCGACCATGACGACCTTCGCGCCCTCCTGGCAGAAGAGCTCGGACGCTTTGTGGCAGATGCCGCCGGCAGCGCCCGTGATGATGGCCACTTTTCCTTTGAGTCTATCCATTATTTTGTCCTCCTCAGTTTGCCGTCGAGCAGACGGTAGGTCAGGCGCAGCGTCTGGATGCGCCAGCGATCGTCGTCACATTTGACCAGGTCGTCCACATACAGGCCGTAGCCGGAGTAGGTCTGGCCGTTGTCCTTGTAGGTGTGGTAGTCATGCATTTTGGTCAGCAGCTGCGCGCTGCGCGGACCGGTGAAGTGCACGATCTGGTTGTAGCCGAAGTGCATCGGCACCATGTCGTCGCCGCAGGTGCTGCGGTTCTGGGCCACCTGCGCGTCACGGTCGCGGAAGCCGGGGCGGCCGCTCCAGAAAGTGCGGAAGCCCGTCTCCGTGAACACGTCCGGCATGAGGTCAAACTCCTGGTTGTCAATGCACCAGAAATAGCGGTTCTTGGCCGCGAGGATCGCGGGGATCTCCGCGAGCTGCTCCGGTGTGTAGGGCAGGCCCGCGTCGGCGATGATCGCGCGCGCCAGCTCTTTGATCTTGCGATCGGCATCGATGGTCAAGTGCAGTCCCTCCTTTGAAGCTGTCATGCTTGGGCTGATTCGTTGTCCGTTCCGGCAGGCAGCCGGCGCCGCGCGGCGCTGACTCGGGAAACGCCTCCGGAGATCGTCAATATCTTATCACACGTTTTTCGCCCTGCACAGTGCATCCGCTGGATGCAGATTGCTTTTCGTGCATAAAAATTGCCCCAACTTGACCAAGTGCTTTTGCGCGGTCATATTGAAAAAATCACGCAGCCGCGCGATTTTTTGCATCCGGACTTGCCAGCACGGCGCGCAGCGCGTATACTGGATGGGAAAGATGCGTGACTTTTTCGTCACTGAGTCAAGAAATGCGCACGCGAGGAGGCGAGGATATGACGTTCGGGCGCACCCTTCAGGAGCTGACACGGCTGTGCGGTGTCAAGCGCTGCAACCTTGCCGACGCGCTCGGCTATGACCCGTCGTACATCAGCCGGTGGATCAACGGCGTCAAGCACCCGTCGCTGCGCAGCAACGATGCGCTGCCCGCGCAGATCGCCGCCTATCTGACCGCCAACGCCGCGCCGGATGTGCGCGCGCGCATTGCCGGGCAGTTTGACCTGCGCTGTGATGCGGCCGACGATGCCGGCTTTTCGGCGGCGCTGGCGTCCTTGCTGGCGGATACGATCGCGGCCGACCGGGCGGCCGGCCCCGAGCGGCCGCAGCCGACCGGCGCGGAAAATGCCGGCCTGAGCCCGGTCAAGGACATCGCGCTCTTCCCCGAGGGCATCTTCATGGCCTTGCAGCAGGCGCCATCCTCGGCGCGGCTGGACATGATCTGCACGATGCCGATCCACATGCAGTTCAAGAACAACGACGCCTTTTTCCGCCGCGTGCGCGGCATCCTCTCGGCGGGCACGGCGCTGCGCGTGGTGCAGTTCGTGGACATGGAGGATGTCTCCGCGCGCACGGACAGCTTCTGCCGCTCGCTCTGCTATCTGCTGGGGCTGGGGAAGCAGATCCGGTACGAATTTTACGAATTTCGCGCCAGCCGCACAGGGTATGTCTACCTCATCCGCGACGCGCTCATGCTGCAGTACCTGCGCGAGCCGTTCTCGCGCGAGGTATACCTGCTCGAGACGGCGGACCCCGCGCTCGTCGGGCGCTACTGCGCTGCGGCCGATGCCTACATCCGCGACCGGCTGCCGCTCGCGCAGGCGCCGAACCTGCAGCAGCTTCGCCGCCAGCAGTATTTCCTCGATTACTTCACCCAGCCGCACGGCCGATGCCTGCTGCGGCATATGCAGCCGTTTTTCCTGCCGGAGCCGCTGCGGGAGCGTTTTCTGTCCCGGCACCCCGAGCTGCGGCAGGAGCTGCAGCTGTTTCTCGGCAGCGCGGAGTTTTTCGAGACGATCTTCCTCTACCAGCTCGCGCTCGTGGACTATATTTATACCGGGCGGCTGCACTTTCTCGGCACGGTCATCGACGTGCCGCCCGAGGCGCGGCGCGAGCATCTGCGCAGCATGATCGAGCAGCTGCGCCGGACGCCGGAGCGGCTGTGCATCCTGTGCACGCAAAACCGCGTCTGCAATTACGACGACCTGTCGGTGTCCGTGTTCGTCAACCAGCACGCCGCCTTCGTGCTCGACGGCGCATCCGGCGGCGCGCAGCCGGCCTACACCGTCAGCTCCGGCGCGATGGTGCACCAGCTCAATGTCTGGATGGATCATTTCCGCAAGCTCCCGGCCGCGCAGCGGCTGACCGGGCAGGACGCCATCGACTACCTCACCCGCTGTATGCGCCTATTGTGAGCCGCGGCGTACCGATCGACAAGGAGGAAGCACCATGCGCAACACCACACTCTGCTATATCGAGCGCGGGGAGCAGTATCTCATGCTGCACCGCGTGAAGAAGGAACACGACCTCAACCACGACAAATGGGTCGGCATCGGCGGCAAGTTCGAGCGTGACGAGACGCCGGACGAGTGCCTCCTGCGCGAGGCGCAGGAGGAGACCGGCCTGACGCTGACCGACTGGCGCTGCCGCGGCGTGGTGACGTTTTTGTCCGACGAGTGGGAGGGGGAATACATGTACCTCTTCACGGCGACGGGCTTCACCGGCACGCTGCGCGAATGCGACGAGGGGGATCTCGAGTGGGTGGACAAGGCGGCCGTGCCGTCGCTGCCGTTGTGGGCGGGCGACAAAATCTTCTTCCGCCTGCTGGCGGAGGACGCGCCGTTTTTCCTGCTCAAGCTGCGCTATCGGGGCGACACGCTCGTCGAGGCCGTGCTCAACGGTGCGCCGGTCGCGCTTTGAAAAGCCAATTCATGACAGGGGGGACCATATATGAGACGCAAAAAACAGATCCAGGCCATGCAGCAGGAGCTCGCGCTCCTGCGCCAGACCATCGACAGCGGCAAGGAGCTGGCCGCGCTGGCCACAAACACCGCGCAGCAGCTCAAAAAGCCGAGCATCAAGACCGTTGCCGTGCAGCTGATGCGCTCACCGCGCTTCCGCCGCACCGCGCTCATCGTGGGCGGGGCCGCCTCCGTCGGCACGATCGGCGCTGTCGCCGTGCGCTACCGGTTTTACCAGACCATCGTCGCGCAGGAAGTGGAAAAGGCGCTCAAGCCCGTGCATGCCCAGCTCGACGATCTGCAGGCGACCGTGGACGCCATGGCCGAGGCCGAGGGCATCGAGCCGGAAAAAACCCGCAAGGGGAAAAAGCACCGCCGCTGAGGCGCAGCGAGCAGGCAAAATTCAAGCGAGCAGCACGGGCGCAGCACGTACTGCGCTGCAAGCTTGGCGCCGACACGAAGTGTTGGCTGCCGTTGGGGGCAAATTTTGCGGTATAAAAGGAAACGCGAGAAACTTTCCCCGCCTTTCACGTTTTGCCTGTCCCAATCCTTGTGATGATTTGTTTGCCGTAGTTTGGGCTCGCTGTATTGCCAGAGGCTTTCCTGATCGCATAGCCATAGGGCTTCATAAAATGATGGAAGCTGCGGAAGCGCTGACCAATGACGGTTTCGAGATATGCCTTGATTTCCTGCACAGCACGCTTTTCGAGCGGTATGTTCAGAATGTCATATACGCATCCATCCTCTGCTGCTTTTTGCGCAGGAAAGATCCCGGAACGTTATGCCGGCACCTGTGCGCGCGGTCTGCGGGGAGCCCGCGTTGGGCGGTCGATGCGGAATTAGAATTGCGGCCTTCTTCATCGTCTCCGCTGCATCGAATGTCCTGTATGCAGACAAGCGCTATTCCGCTGCAGCGGAATAGCGCTTGTTTATTTTTCTATGCTGCGGGACGGGACCCGTGTATCTTATTTTGCGTTGTTGTACACGTCCATATCCATGCGGTCAAGGCTTCTGGCCACGACCGTGGTGCCGACCAGATCGCCGACGTTATTGAGCGTCGTGTGCGCCGGGTCGATCACAGGCCAGATCGCCGCAAGAATGGGGATCAGAGTCAGCGGCATACCAAGTGCCTCCAGCAGCACGCCGGACATCACGACGCCCGCGCCCTTGACGCCAGCTGCGCCGATGGACAGGATCAGGCCGAAGAAGACGAACTGGAGCACGCTCGAAAACGTAACGGGGAAGCCGTAAAGATTCGATGCAAAGACACAGCACAGGCCGATGAACACCGCGAAGCCGGTCATACCGGCCGTGTTGCCCAGAGGCAGGGTGAAGCCGTAGATGTTCTCGGGAATGCCGAGATCCTCTTCGCTGATTTTGATGGACACCGGGAGGGTGGCTGCGGAGGAAGAGGTCGAGACCGCAACGAGGATCGCGGGAGCGATCTTGCGCATAAAGCCAAACGGAGGCAGCTTGGCAAGCAGCTTGATGATCAGCGGGTAAACCAGAATCAGAATGAGGAGGCAGATCACGTTGTCGGTAATCAGGAACACGAGAACTTCCTTCATCATCGCGCCGCTGATGGTGGAGACCATTGTCGCAATCAGAGAAAGGATGCCGAACGGAGAGAACTCAATGACATACTCCGTGATCTTGAGCATGACCTCGCTGCCTTCGTCGATGAACCGAATGACTGTTTTTGCCTTATCGCCCAGAGCGAGCAGCGCAACGCCCAAAAACAGGCAGAACACGATGATCTGCAGCATGTTGGCATTGGCCATGGACTCCACAATGTTCGTGGGGAACCAGCTGATGACGTTGTCAATGAAGCTGTAAGACTGTGCCTCCGCCGCCTCGGCGGCGGCGAGGAATTCGGTCGTTCCGCGGCCGGGCTGAACGATCAGGCCGCCGATCACGCCGCAGATGGCGGCAATCACCGCGGAGGCCATGATCCACAGAACATAGCGGATGCCAACCGTGCGGAGCTGTTTGACATCGCCCATCTTGCACACACCACTGGTAATGCTGAAGAACACCAGCGGTACGATGAGCATTTTCAGCATACGGAGGAAAATGTCGCCGAGCGGCGAGATGACCTCCGCGGCCTTCGGGGACACAAGACCGATGATCAGACCGATCACAACGCCGATCAGAATCTTTTTCCAAAGTGCTACCTTTTTCCATTTACTCATAAGATTACGCCCTCCTTCTGTTTGTATCTTTTTTCCTTATGCCTTCACGGTAGCTGCGATCTCGGCGGTAACGCGCAGGAAGTCGTCGATATCCTGCGTGCTGTGGCAGTGCAGCGGGGAGACGCGGATCGCGCCGGTCAGGCCGAGAGATTCCACGATGCGCTTGGAATACAGGCTCGTGTTCACGCGCTCAAAGACCGTGATGCCGCGTTTGTAATACTCCGCCGTCAGCTGTGTGAAGTCGATGCCGTTGATGCCGATGGCGCTGATAAGGTCGCGGTCCACGGTGTCCGCAGAATCGAGGAACACCTGCACACCGGGAATATGGCGCAGGCCGGGAACCTCGTCGGTTCCCTCCATCATGTGGATCAGCAGGGAGTGCTCCTGCAGGTGGATGCGCGTCATACCGGTAACGAACTGCTCGCGGCGATCGTCCGAATCGGTGAAGTGTCTGCCGATCCAGCAGACGTAATCGACGACCGCCGTGATCGCTGCATAGTTGGGATGCGGGAAGGTGCCGAGCTCCCACTCTTTTTCCGGCTTTGCGAGCAGTTTGTGGTGCGTCATTTTCGCAACACGGTCGGACACGTAGCCATAACCGCAGCCGCGGATGCCGAACATCTTATAGGGGGCAAAGGTCACGCCGTCGAGGCCGCACTGTTCCACATCCAGCACGCCGTGAGGTGCATGCTGCACGGCATCGGAGAGGATATAAATATCCGGATTGATCTTGCGCGCTTCCCGAACGATGGTCTCGATATCGAAAATATAGCCCGAGATGTTGGAGGCGCTCATCACGCTCAGCAGCAGCGTGTCCTTATCGATCTTGCTAAGGATCTCATCGAGATCGACGCCGCCGGTCTTGGGGTTCGCCATCGCCACGCGGAATTCCCGGTTGGTCAGACCGCAGTAAAGCTCCACAGAGTCATAAGCCGATGGATGCTCAATGGATGTTACGACTGCGTTGGTGCCCCATTTTTCATTGCGCATAATGGTGCTCACGATCTGGAACATCACCTGAGAGGACGTCAGCTCCGTCACCAGTGCGCCGGACTTTGCGCCGAAGATCACCTGCATGATATCGCGCATGCCGTCCGCTTTGACCTGCTTGAGCATCATGGAGGTGTCGTGGATACGTTCGGGGCAGTCGGGGATTTTTTCCAGCCGCGCTTTTTCCTCGACAGCGGCCTTCAGGCGCAGAGAACCGCCGGAATTTTCAAAAAACTGGCGCTTTCTGCCGAGATAATCCTCGTGCACGTAGTAGAACTTGTCCTGGATCTCCTTCAAAAAAGCATCGTCGAACAAAATTTTCTCGTCTGTAATCATGATAAACCTCCTCACTTTCTGTTCTGACTTTTGCTATCATTTTTTTCGAATCAAACATTTATTTAATTTGATTATAGAAAAAATACACTTTTCTGTCCAAGACAAAAAAGTGTATTTTCTTATAGCCAAAATCGTATGGCAAATTATTCTATTTTCTGCACGCCGCCGACCATGTCGCGGATAAACGCAAGCAGCGTTTCCTCCACCCTGGACCTGCCGGCCGCACGGTAGTAAAGGAAAATGTCCCGCACGTTCAGCGGGTCGGCGATCCTGAAATAGCACAGTTTGCCCGATGCCTCGATCGACAGGGCGGAAAGGCGGATAAAGGCGGCGCCATTGCCCGCGGCTGCGAGATGATACGTGGTCATGGAAGAATCCACCTGCATGATGATGTTCGGCGTAAAACCGGCATTTTTGCAGATCTGGATTCCACGGGAATAGCTGTCATTTCCCTCCCGAAGAAAGACGAAGGGCACATCCCGGAACAGGCCCACATCGATCGGCTCCGCCTCGTAAATACTGTGCACACCGTTGCTCGTATCACCCGGGCGGAAGCAGCAGCTGCGCAGATGCGCATTGGTCACAAAGGTGGTGGGCACAGTCAGGATCAATTCCTCCGAGCCAAACTTCAGCGAGGTGATGCCATCCGTCTCGATCTTGTCGACCTCAAAGGCAAAGTCGATTTTTTTCTGGAGGATCTGACTGGCCAGTTCGTCGTTGCGCAGTTCCTGCCAGCCGATATGAATGTCGGGGTATTCGCTTTGAAACTGCCGGATGATCCCCGAGAGCATATTGGCACAGAAAAAGCTCGCGCCGCCAAACATCACACTGCCGTTGAGCCCCTTGGAGCACTCGCGGAAATGCTGCCGCATGTCGGCGTCCAGCCTCAGGATCTTCTTTGCCGCGGAGATATAATATTCTCCTTCCGGCGTCAGCGAGATCGGCGTTGTGGTTCGGTCAAAAATGGTGATATCATAATCGCTCTCCACTTTCTTCACCATGGCGCTGAGCGACGGCTGCGAGACGAACAGCCGTTTAGCCGCCTTGGAAAAGCTCTTTTCCTCATAGACGGTGTAGACATACCACATTTTCTTGAGCATCTGTCTCTGCCCCCTCGCTGCTATTTGCTTACATGATTCCATAATAGCTTATAGCTTTTTTCCGACCGATGCAACACCAATTCGCCCGCAGACAGCAAAATTATCTGAATTTTTAGCGGGTAATTTCTTTGGCAGCGGAAAAATCCGGTGGTTTTTCTGATCCACGCAGGCATAAAAATCATGTTTTCCATTACGGCAAGCAAAGGCAGCGGTCACGGTATTCTGCGGCAGAATGGATCCTGATCTGATAGCTGTGCGGCTGCTCCATTTGCGGGGGAACACAAACGCGGAAGAAAATAAAAAAAGCTCGTGAAATCCTTGGATTTCACGAGCTTTTTGGCACGCCGTGAGGGATTCGAACCCCCGGCCTTCTGGTCCGTAGCCAGACGCTCTATCCAGCTGAGCTAACGGCGCTTAGTGCGCTCCTAACGCGCCTAAGTATAGTAGCATAGCCCGGCCGGAATTGCAAGCCCTTTTTCAAAAAAGTTTTCCTTTTTTGCGTTTTTACCAGCCCATCGTATCGCGGATGGTGTCCGTCACGTCGCTGACCGTGCGCACCGCGTCCGCCACGATGTTGTTCGTGCGCTTTTTCTGCGGGTGCATCATCCAGCCCGCCGCCGTGCCGACCGCCATGCCGACACCCATGCCGATGCTCATGCCCTTGGCAAACTGCATTGCGTTCATTTTGCTGTCTCCTTTCACGTTTCTGCCTCCCTTCGCAGCTGCACTGCTGCGCGGATAGTATGCGCGCGGGCGCGCGGGAGTATGAAATCTGCGTCGCGCCAGTTTCTGGATTGATTCCCCGCCGCCGTCGGTGGTATACTATTTTTATTATCTTATCAAATTTTCTTCCGATCGTATGGGAGGGACCGTTATGATCTTGCGCATTCTGGCCGTGGGCGACGTTGTGGGCGCGCCTGGCCTGACGTTCCTGACTGAGCGCCTGCGCGCGTTTCAGGAGCAGGAACACATTGATTTCACCGTCGTCAACGGCGAAAACGCCAACGTCGTCGGCGTGACGCCGAAGCAGGCCGACGCGATCTTCGCCGCCGGGGCCGACGTCATCACGCTCGGCAACCACACGTGGACGCGCTACGAGCTGCAGCCGTATCTCGAGCAGAAAAAGCGCATCCTGCGCCCGGCCAACTTCGCGCCGCAGTGCCCGGGCCGCGGCTGGGGCGAATATTCCGTGCGCGGCGGGCCGATCTGCGTCATCAACCTCATGGGGCGCTTCACGCTCGACGCGAACACGGATAATCCCTTCCTCGTCGCGGACGACATCCTCGACCAGACGCAGGCGAAGATCGTCCTCGTGGACATGCACGCCGAGGCCACGAGCGAAAAGCGCGCCATGGGCTTTTACCTCGACGGGCGCGTGACGGCCGTCTGGGGCACGCACACGCACGTGCAGACGTCCGACGCCGAGGTGCTGCCTGAGGGTACCGGCTACCTGACCGACCTCGGCATGACGGGCCCGGCCAACGCCGTGCTCGGCATCGCGCCGGAGCAGTCGATCGGCAAGTTCCTCGGCGACCCGCCGCGGCGCTATGAGGCCGCCATGGGCGCGGCCAAGCTCGAGGGCGCGATCTTCGAGGTCGACAGCGACACCGGCCGCTGCCGCGACGTGCAGCTGGTGCGCCTGAGATGAGCGTGCGCATCCTGCACGCGGCGGATCTGCATCTCGACTCGCCGTTTGAGGCGCTCACGCTCGCGCAGGCGGCGCAGCGCCGCCGGGAGCAGCGCAGCCTGCTGCGCGCTCTGCCGGAGCTGGCGCAGGCGCACGGGGCGCAGATCATCCTGCTCGCGGGCGACCTGCTCGACAGCGCGAGCCCCTATCCCGAGACGGCAAAGGCGCTCGCCGAGACGTTTGACGGCTGTGGGGCGGAGGTGTTCCTCGCGCCCGGCAACCACGACTATTACAGCGCGGGCGCGCCGTATGCGCGCCTGACGTTCCCGGAAAACGTACATATCTTCCGCTCGCCGCGCATCGAGGCGGTCACGCTGCCGGAGCTGGGCGTGCGCGTCTGGGGCGCGGCGTTCACCGACAGCCGCTGCCCCGGTCTGCTGCGGGGCTTTTCCGTGCCGAAGCAGGCAGGGCTGCTCGACGTGCTCTGCCTGCACGGCGAGGTGGGCAATCCCGCCTCGGCGTATGACCCCGTGTCGGCTGCGGAGCTGGCCGCCAGCGGGCTGGACTACGCCGCCTTCGGCCACGTGCACCGCTTCGGCGGCGTGCAGCGCGCCGGGGGCACGGTGTACGCCTGGCCGGGCTGCATGGAGGGCCGCGGCTTTGACGAGACGGGGGAAAAGGGCGTGCTGCTCGTGGACGTCGCTGCGGGCGACGTGCAGGCGCGGTTTGTGCCCGTGCCCGGGCGGCGGTATGAGATCCTGCGCGTGGACGTCACGGACACGGACCCCATGCAGGCGGCGCTTGCGGCGCTGCCGGAGGGGGCTGCGCGCAATATTTACCGCATCGTGCTCACGGGCGAGACCGACCGCGCGCCGAACCCCGCCGCGCTGCGCGCGGCGCTCGAGGGGCGGGTGTTCGCGCTGCAGCTGCGCGATGAGACGCGCGCGCGCCGGGATCTCTGGGCGCGGGCGGGAGAGAGCACGCTGCGCGGGCAGTTTCTGGCCCAACTGAAGCAACAATACGACGCCGCGGACTCTGACCGCGCGCGTGAGACCATTGTCATGGCCGCGCGCTGGGGGCTTGCGGCACTGGACCACGACGAGGAGGTGGTGACGCTGTGATCATCCGGCATATGCAGGGCACGTTCGGCACGCTCGACGGCGAGCAGCTGCGGCTCGACACGGGTCTGAATATCATCTACGCGCCGAATGAGAGCGGCAAGAGCACGTGGTGCGCGTTTCTGCGCGCCATGCTCTACGGGATCGACACGTCCCAGCGCGCGCGCGCCGGGTTCGTGCCCGACAAGCAGAAATACGCGCCCTGGAGCGGCAAGCCCATGGCGGGCGAGCTGGAGCTCGAACAGGGCGGAAAATGCATCACAATCCGCCGCTGGACGGAGACGCCGGGCGCGCCGCTGCGCGGCTTTTCGGCGGTGTACACCGGCACGGACATCCCGGTGCCGGGGCTGACGGCGACGGACGCGGGCGAGCAGCTCACGGGCGTGTCGGCCGAGGTGTTCGCGCGCAGCGCATTCATCGGGCAGGGCGGCCTCGTCGTGACGGGTACGCCGGAGCTGGAAAAGCGCATCTCCGCCATCGTGACCTCCGGCGAGGAGGCGAGCTCCTATACCGAGGCCGACGCGCAGCTGCGCGCATGGCTGCGCCGCCGGCGCAGCGGCCGGCACGGCGCGCTGCCGGAGCTGGAGGGCCGCATCACGGAGGTAGAAGAGCAGCTGCACCGGCTCGAGCGCAACGCGCAGGAGCAGGCGGCCTGCGCCGCCGAGCTCCGGCAGACGGACGCGGAGCTGCAGACCGTGACCGAGCAGATGAACGCCGCCCGGCAGCGGCAGCGCCGCGCGGCGCTGAGCAGCATGGGCGAGGAAAAATCGAACCTGCGCACGCTCGAGCAGACGCTCGAACAGGCGCGGCGGGACGCCGCGGCCAGGCGCACCGCGCTCGAGCAGACGCATTTCGGCGTGCAGACGCCGGACGAGGCGGGCGAGACCGCCGAGCGCGACGCGCAGCGGGCGGAGGCCCTTGCTGACACGGCAGCCCACGGCGGCAAGCCGTACTTCTGGATCGCGGCGCTCGTGCTCTCGGCGCTGTGCGCGGTGCTGGGTTATCTTGTGGCGCAGCCGCTGTATTATGCGGCCATCGCGCTCGCGGTGCTGGCCGTCGTGCTGCTGGTCGCTGCCAATAACGGCAAGAAGCGCGCGCAGCAGGCCGCCGCCGCGCTCGGGGAGCTCCTGCGCAGCTACGGCGCGCAGGACGCGGACGGCATCTACTATCAGGCGGAGGTGCACCGGGCTGCCTACCGCGCGTGCGCGGCCGCCATGCAGGCGGAGCAGAAAGCCGCCGCCGCGCTCGAGGATGCGCGCGAGCACCAGTGCGAGACGCACGAGCGGCTGCTGCAGAGTCTGGACTTTGAGAGCGGCACGGGCGAGGCCGCCGCGCTCTATCAGCGCAGGAGCGCGCTCGAGAGCGTGTGCACGCGCCTGCGCACGCAGCAGGCGCAGCTCACAGGCGCGGCCCTCGCTATCGGCGACCCGATGGCGCTGAAAAGCGAACACGCGCAGCTGCTCGAACAGCGCGACGCGCTCGAGCGGCAGTATGCGGCCATCGCGCTTGCGATCGAGACGCTCGGCCGTGCGGACGCGGAGCTGCAGAGCCGCTTTTCCCCGCAGCTGGCGCAGAAGGCGGCGGACTACATGGACTACCTCACCGACGGACGCTATGACGAGCTCGTGCTCGCGCGCGACCTGTCGGCCAAGGCGCGCAGCATCGACGACCCGACGCCGCGCGACACGGCCTATCTCTCGGCCGGGACGGCGGATCTGCTGTACCTGTCCGTGCGCCTGGCGCTGTGTGAGCTGACGTGCCCGGCGGATGATCCGTGCCCGCTCGTGCTCGATGACACGCTCGTGAATTTCGACGATGCGCGCGCCGGGCGCGCCATGGCGCTCTTCCGGGAGATCGCGCAGCACCGGCAGGTCATTTTGTTCACCTGCCACGAGCGCGACTGCCCCGCGCAGGCGTAAAACACGCGAAAACAGCAGGACCGGACACGGGACATTCCGTGTCCGGTTTTTGTCGTTGACAGGCGGGGCAAATCGCGTTATACTGACGGCGTTTTGCGTTTCCGGCAAAAACTTTATGGAGAGGGGATCCCAATGGAAAAGCTCTTTCACCTGAAAGAAAACAACACCACCGTACGCACCGAGATCGTCGCCGGCCTGACGACGTTCATGACCATGGCGTACATCATCGCGCTCAACCCGAACCTGCTGACCGGCTTCGGCGCCCAGGGCGGCTCGCAGCTGTGGAACGGCGTGTTCCTCGCCACCTGCATCGCCTCCGCCGTCGGCACGCTCGTCATGGCGTTCGCGGCCAACAAGCCCTTTGCCATGGCACCCGGCATGGGTCTCAACAGCTTTTTCGCCGTCGTCGTGGCCAACATCGTCACCCTGACCGGCATGAGCTACCTGCAGTCGTTCCAGACGGCACTGTGCGTCATCCTCATCGAGGGCATCGTGTTCATCATTCTCTCGGTGCTCAAGGTGCGCGAGAAGATCGTCGAGGCCATTCCGCTCGGCATCCGGCTCGGCATCGCGCCGGCCATCGGCCTCATGCTGCTCAACATCGGCATCGGCTCCAACGCCGGTGTGTACTCGAGCGACGGCGGCCCGTTTTACGTCATGCGCGATTTCTTCGGCGCGCTCACGCCCAGCCTTGCCAAGGCCAACATGGGCGACGGCTACCCGCAGATGGTGCTCACGGTCGTGACCATGTTCGTGGGCCTGTTCCTGATCGTGCTGTTCGCGCACAAGAAGATCAAGGGCTCCGTGCTGCTGGGCATGCTCTGCGCGTCCGGCATCTACTGGGCGGGCGAGGCCATCTTCCTGCACACGAACCCGTTTGCGTCGCTCAAGGGCGCGTCGTTCGTGCCTGCGTTCGGCGACATGGCCGAGACGACCCTGTTCAAGTTCGACTTTTCCGCCCTCGGCGAGATCGGCTGGTTCACGGTCGTGACGCTCGTCATCACGTTCTGCATCATTGATATGTTCGACACCATCGGCACCCTTGTCGGCACGGCGAGCCGCGCCGGCATGGTCGACAAGGACGGCAACATGCCGCGCATGCGCGAGGCGCTGCTGGCCGACGCCGTCGGCACCGTCGCGGGCGCGTGCACCGGCACGTCCACCGTCACGACGTTCGTCGAGTCCGCCTCCGGCGTCGAGGCCGGCGGCCGCACGGGCCTGACCGCTCTGACGACCGGCGTGCTCTTCCTTGCGAGCATGTTCCTTGCGCCCATCGCCGCCATCATCCCCGCCGCTGCGACGAGCTCCGCGCTCATCTACGTCGGCCTGCTCATGCTCGGCGGTCTCAAGAAGATCGACTTTGACGATATCTATCAGAGCCTGCCGGTGGCCATCATGCTCATCTCCATGCCGATCTCCGGCTCGATCGGCCACGGCATCGGTCTGGGCCTCATCAGCTATTCCGTGCTCAAGCTCTGCACGGGCAAGGGCAAGGAGGTCTCGGTGCTGACGTATGTCATCTCGGTGATCTTCCTCGTGAAGTTCTTCCTCATCGCCTGAGGAAAAATATCCGTCCGCACGGCCGGGCGCGTCTGAATGGACGCGCCCGGTTTTTTGCGCCCTGCGCGCTGCCTTACGAAGATGTAAGCCAACTGTAAGCCAAAACGATGGCGATGTGATGCCGTCCGGGGCTATACTGATGCCAGAAACCGGGGCGGGAGCGCCCCATGGGAGGCAAGGATCATGACAAATCTTCTGGGCAGTATCCGGCTGGCGGCTTATGCGTTTCCGCTCATCGCGGTGCTGGTGGCCGTGCCGTTTTTTGACCGGCAGGTGCGTGCGCGCTGCTTCAACTGGGTGCGCACCGTGTTCGGCGGTCTGTTTTTGTTTTACGTGCTGTGCGTGCTGGCGCTCGTGTTCTTCCCGCTGCCGGATGCGGCGCAGGCGGCGCGGCTGAGCGGGTATGAGATCCAGCTCGTGCCGTTTCAGTTCGTGGCCGATTTCCTGCGCGAGACGCCGCTCGTGCTCTCCGATGCGCGCACGTATCTGCCGGCGCTTTTTGACCGCACGGTGCTGCAGGTCGTGTGCAACATTTTGATGCTGCTGCCGTTTGGTATGTACCTGCGCTATGTCTGCGGGCTGGATCTCGGCAAGGTCGCGCTCGCGTCGCTCGCGTTTTCGGCGTTCATTGAGCTGGGGCAGCTCACGGGGCTGTTTTTCGTGTTCCGCGGCTCGTACCGCCTGTGCGACGTGGACGACCTGATGCTCAACACGCTCGGCGGCCTGCTCGGCGGCGAGCTGGTGCACGCGCTGGAAGCGTATCTGCCGCCGCTCGATGCGTTCGACCGCTTCCCGGGCAGCAGCGCGCTGGCGATGCAGAGACTTGGATAAACATATTCCAACGAGGACCCAGCGAAGCGGTTCTCATTGGAGAAAAAAACAGCATGGCGTCGGCCATGCCGTTTTTTTGCTGCCGGGGCATTATGCCTCCTCCGTGTCGCCGTCGATTTCGTCGCGGCCGCGGAAGAGCAGGGAAATGCACCAGATCGCGGCCAGACCCACGAGCGTGTAGATCACGCGGGCGACCACGGAGGCCTGCCCGCCGCAGATCCACGCCACGAGATCGAACCGGAACAGACCGATGCTGCCCCAGTTGAGCCCGCCGATGATCGCAAGGATCAGCGCGATACGGTCGATCACCTGCATATGCTTCCATCTCCTTTGCTGTGTACTCCCGGTCAGTATGCCCCGGCGCGCGAAAAAAGATTCCGCCGCCGACAAAACAAGTGCCCGACCGACACCGTTCGCTCTTTACATTTTGCGCGCCCGGCGCTACAATACCATTACAGCTTATCCAATTGACTTCCGCAGTTTGGAAGCCACGGCTCATATCTTTATCCCACGACCCTGTTTTTGGCGGACTGTTTTCAGTCCGCCCTCTTTTTTTCTGCGCGCGCCCGATTTCGCCGCGTTTTGCGCAATATGTGGATTATTTTTGTGTTGTAAAACACAAGATATGGAGGGTGTGCTATGCAGTTTTCCAACCATCGCAGCCGCGCGGCCCGCGGCAGCATCGTGTATCTGGCGGTGGACGCGATCGCGCCGAGCGCGGTCCAGCCGCGGCAGAATTTTTCCCCGGCGCAGCTCGAGGAGCTCTCGCGCAGCATCGCCGAGTACGGCGTGCTCAGCCCGCTGACCGTGCGACCGCGGCAGGGCGGGTATGAGCTCGTGGCCGGGGAGCGCCGCCTGCGCGCCGCGCGCATGGCGGGGCTCCATGAGGTGCCGTGCATCATCATGGAGCTGGATCTCGAGGAGGCGAGCTTCATCGCGCTGGTGGAAAATCTCCAGCGCAACGACCTGGACTTTCTCGAGGAGGCGCGCGGCATCGCGCAGCTCATCCGGCTCTTCGGCCTGAGCCAGGAGGAGTGCGCGCGGCGGCTGGGCAAGTCGCAGTCGGCCGTGGCGAACAAGCTCCGCCTGCTGCGCCTGCCGGAGGATGTGCTCAACGCCATGCGCAACGCCGGACTCACCGAGCGGCACGGCCGCGCGCTGCTGCGCCTTGAGACACCGGCCGAGCAGCGCGAGGCGCTGGCCTATATCCTCAGCCGCGACCTGAACGTCGCCGCAACGGACGCCTACATCGAGCGCCTGCTCGAGGCCAAGACCGCGCCCGAGAGCGAGCAGCAGAAGACCTTCATCCTCAAGGACGTGCGCGTGTTTCTCAACACGATCTCGCACAGCCTCGACCTCATGAAGCAGGGCGGCATCGACGCCGGCATGCACCGGCAGGAGACGGACGAAGCGCTCATCCTGACGATCAACATCCCCAAGGCGCGGCGCAGAGAGCCGGCGCCGAAACAGGGCGAGCCCGTGCCGGTCGGGTAAAAAAATCGCGCGCAGCGCTTGACAGCGGCGCGGCGGCTTCCTATACTCTTACATAAAGAAGGGGCCGCCCGGCAGGGCGGACAAAGGAGGTCACTGCATGAAAACGCTGATCCTGTTCGCCTCGCGCTACGGCGCGACGGAGGAGATCGCCTATATGCTCAAAAGCGCCGTCGGCGGCGACGTGACGGTGCGCAACATCCGCGAGCGCGGCATTACGCTCGACGGGTACGACACGGTCATCATCGGCAGCTGCGTGTACATGTTCAAGCTCGATAAGCACATCCGGCACTTCCTGCGCCGGAACGAAAAGACGCTCATGGGCAAGCGCCTCGGGGTGTACCTGAGCTGCTACACCACGCCCGGCACGGAGGGGTATCTGGAGCACTTCTTCTCGCCGGAGCTGCTTGCGCACGCGGCCGCGAAGGACATTCTTGGCGGCAAGATGCAGTACGAGAAGATGAGCTATGCCTACAAGCAGCTCTTCGGCGCGCTGATGACATCGCCGCAGTACCGCGCGCAGTATGCCGAGCCGAAGCTCGACATCGCGCGCATCGACGCCTTCGCCGCCGCCATGCGCGGCTGAGCGGCCGGCAGAAAAAATCACCCGCATCCGACCCGGATGCGGGTGATTTTTTGCTTTTTGGAGTCTCAGTACGTGGTCACGCCGGTGAAGGCGAGCTCGGCGTTGCCGGTCAGGCGCACGCCGTCGTCGTCATAGGTGACGATCAGGTCGCCGCCGCTGACCTTGACGGTGATGGGTTCGCCCTTCGGGCACAGGCCGTTTTCCGTGGCGGCCACCACGGCCGCGCACGCGCCGGTGCCGCAGGCGCGGGTCTCGCCGTTGCCGCGCTCCCAGACGCGCATCTTGATCGTCGTGCGGTTGACGACGCGGATGAACTCCGTGTTCGTGCGCGCGGGGAAGATGTCCGCGTGCTCAAACTGCGGGCCGAGGTGCGCGACGTCCACCTCATCCACGCGATCGGCAAAGACGACGCAGTGGGGGTTGCCCATCGAGAGGCACGTGATGCGGTACTCCCCGCCGGCGATCGTCACCGGCCGGTCGATCACGCGCTCGCCCTCGAGCATCACGGGCACATTGGCGGGCTCAAACGCGGGCTTGCCCATGTCGACCGTCACGAGGCCGACCGTGCCGAAGCGCGTGTACAGGTGCAGCCGGTGCACGGTGCCGCCGGCCTCGATCGTGAGATCGTCGCGCGGCACGATGCCGTTGTCGTACAGGTACTTGGCCACGCAGCGGATGGCGTTGCCGCCCATGCCGCCGGCGCTGCCGTCGCGGTTGAAGACGCGCATTTTCGCGTCGGCCACGTCGCTGTGCTCGATGAGCACGATGCCGTAGCCGCCGATGCCGCGGTGGCGCGAGCAGAGCGGGATGCACAGCGACTCGGGGCAGGTGATGTGTCCGTCAAAGTTCTCGACGTAGATATAGTCGTCGCCGGTGGCCTGCATTTTCGCAAACTTCAGGCTCTGGCGCTCGGTGCGCATGTGGTTGATGTCCACGAGCTCGGTGTTGCGCTCGTTGTAGCGGCTGGCGATGATGTCCGCCAGGGCGTTGGCCGTGTCGAGCGAGGTGAAGCACGGGATGCCGAGCTGCAGCGCGCGGCGGTGCAGGGCAATGTAATCGTCCATGGTCGCGTCCTTGAGCGCGCCGGTGTAGACGATGTAGTCGATGCAGCCGCTCTCGAGCAGGGCGAAGGCGTGGTCGCTCTCGCGGATGCCGTCCACGGTCACGACGTCGATGCCGAGGCGCGCGATGGCGGCGGCGGTCTCCTCGGTCGCGTAGAGGGCGAAGTGCAGGTCGTCGAGCTTCTTGGCCAGCGACACGATCTCGCCGAGGTCGTGCGTGTCCACGCTCACGAACACGCCGTGGCGGCCGTCCGGGTGCTGGCCGACGACCATGCCGGCCGAGGTCAGGCCCTTGAACAGCGCCTCCTGCATCGTCTTGCCGAGGCCGAGCACCTCGCCCGTGGACTTCATCTCCGGGCCGAGGTAGGCGTTGACGTCGCCGAGCTTTTCAAACGAGAACACCGGCACCTTGACCGCGTAATACGGCGGGATGGGGTGCAGGCCGGTGCCGTAGCCGAGGCCAGCCAGCGGCGCGCCGAGCATGACGCGCGATGCCACGTCTACCATCGGCACGCCCGTGACCTTGCTGATGTACGGCACGGTGCGCGAGGCGCGGGGGTTGACCTCGATGACGTAGAGCTCGTTTTCCCAGATGAGGTACTGGATGTTCACAAGCCCCTTCGTGCCGAGCGCGAGGGCGAGCTTGCGCGAGCTGTCGACGATCTTGTCCGTCATCATGTCGTTGAGGTTGTACGGCGGGTAGACGGCGATGGAGTCGCCGCTGTGCACGCCGGCGCGCTCGATGTGCTCCATGATGCCGGGAATGAGCACGTCCGTGCCGTCGGAGATGACGTCCACCTCCAGCTCCGTGCCCATCATGTACTTGTCCACGAGCACGGGGTTGTCGATGCCCTGCGCGAGGATGCGCTGCATGTACGTCGTGACCTCGGCGTCGTCGTGGACGATCTTCATGTTCTGGCCGCCGATGACGTACGACGGGCGCAGCAGCACGGGGTAACCGAGCGTCTGCGCGGCGTGCAGGGCCTCGGGCAGCGTCTGCACGCCCATGCCCTTCGGGCGGGAGATGTGGAAGCGCTCGAGCAGCTCGTCAAACCGCTCGCGGTCCTCGGCGATGTCGATGCCCTCGGCCGATGTGCCGAGGATGCGGATGCCGTGGCGGTCGAGCGTCTGCGTGAGCGCGATGGCGGTCTGGCCGCCGAAGGCGACTACGACGCCGACGGGCTGCTCCACGTCGATGATCTGCAGCACGTCCTCGGCCGTGAGCGGCTCGAAATACAGCCGGTCGGCGGTGTCGTAGTCCGTGGAGACGGTCTCGGGGTTGTTGTTGACGATGACGACGTCATAGCCCATGGCCTTGAGCGTCCACACGCAGTGGACGGACGAATAGTCAAACTCGATGCCCTGGCCGATGCGGATCGGCCCGGAGCCGAGCACCATGACGACAGGCTTGCCGCTGCGCGGGAAGGTGCGCGCCTCGCAGCGCGCGTCCGCGCTGGCGTAGAAATACGGCGTCTGCGCGTCAAATTCGGCGGCGCAGGTGTCGACCATCTTGTAGCCCGCGCGGAAGGGGGGCAGCGTCTCGCTGCCGGACAGGCGGCGCAGCGCCGCGTCCGGATAGCCGAGGTACTTGCCGCGCTGATAAAGCTCCGGCGTCAGGCCGTTTTGAATGCTCGCCTCGTAGTCCACGAGGTTTTGCAGCCGGGACAAAAACCAGCGGTCGATGCGGGTGATGTCGTGGATCTCGTCGATGGACACGCCGCTGCACAGCGCCTCAAAGACGGTGAACAGGCGGTGATCGTCGCAGTCGGCGAGCCGGTCGCGCACCGGGCGGTCAGACAGCGGTTTGGCGTGCAGCGTGTCGAGATGGATCTCGGCGCCGCGCACGGCCTTGAGCAGCGCGCTTTCAAAGTTCGTGCCGATGGCCATGACCTCGCCGGTGGCCTTCATCTGGGTGCCCAGAGTGCGGCTGGCGGTGGTGAACGCGGTGTCTGTGCTGACGGGGCTCAGCAGCGACAAAATCTCGGTGGTCAAGTGGAAGTCATAGAAAAATGAGGAGGAGTTGGAGCATGAAACAGGTATGGAAGCGGCGCGCAGTGGTGGCGGCGGTACTGATGCTGGTGGGCACCTCGGTGTATCTCAACTGGCGTTATGCCGGAACCGTGGAGGCTGTCTCTTATACACATCTGACGCTGCCGACGACTTAAT
>ERZ1027076.162-NODE-162-length-25520-cov-6.826507_pt1 | contig 25520 bp, 18 predicted proteins | sample MGYA00519416_ERZ1027076 | MGnify/ENA primary metagenome ERZ1027076 (study PRJEB26926, sample SAMN06164525) | human gut metagenome | biome: ENVO:00009003; feature: ENVO:2100002; material: ENVO:00002003 | host: Homo sapiens | place: USA | collected 2012 ... | reverse complement strand
CCTATTAAGTCGTCGGCAGCGTCAGATGTGTATAAGAGACAGGTGTGCAGCTCATCGATGAACAGCAGGATGCGGCCCTCGCTCTTGCGCACTTCCTCGAGCACGGCCTTGAGCCGCTCCTCGAATTCGCCGCGGTACTTTGCGCCCGCGACCAGCGCGCCCATATCGAGCGAGAAAATGGTCTTGTCCTTCAGCCCCTCAGGCACGTCGCCGCGCACGATGCGCTGCGCCAGCCCTTCGGCGATGGCCGTCTTGCCGACGCCCGGCTCGCCGATGAGCACGGGGTTATTCTTTGTTTTGCGCGAGAGGATGCGGATGACGTTGCGGATCTCCTGATCGCGGCCGATGACCGGGTCCATCTTCCCTTCGCGGGCGCGCTCGACGAGGTCGGTGCCGTACTTTTTCAGCGCGTCATAGGTGTCCTCCGGGTTGTCGCTCGTGACGGGGCCGGTCTTGACCTTTTTCAGCTCGGCCACAAAGCCCGCCTTCGTGATGCCGTGCGCGCTGAAGATGCGCTTGATGGTGGCGGTCTCGTTGGCGAAGATGCCGAGCATCAGGTGCTCGACGGAGACGTAGGCGTCGCCGCCGGACTTGGCCTCGCGCTCGGCGAAATTGAAGATCTTGCTCGTTTCCGGCGAGGCGTACACCTCGCCGCTGCCGCCGGAGACCTTCGGCAGCTGGTCAATGGCGGTGTCCAGCTCGCTGAGCACGGCGTTGCAGTCCACGCCCATGCGGCCGAGCAGCGTGCCGATCAGGCCGCCGTCGGCGTCAACGAGCGCATAGAGCAGATGTTCCGGTGTGAGATACTGGTTGCCGTTTTCCTGCGCCATGCTCTGGGCGGTCTGGATGGTTTCGATTGTCTTTTGCGTGAATTTATCAGCGTTCATAGTCGGGTTGCTGCGTGTTCCGGCACGCAGCGCCTCCTTTCATGGATGGTTGCGAATGGATCAGATGAGGATCGCCGCGCGCTGCTGCTGCGCGCAGTAGAGCGCTTCGATCTCGGGCGGGGTGTACTTCCCGGCGAGGTATGCCTTCATGAGCCGGTCAAACAGCTGCACGTAGTCCGAGATCGCGCGGGCGATCTCCTCGCTCGTGTAGTCGTGATCCGGCGGCAGCGAGAGCGTGCGCACAAACTTGCCGTCGTACAATGCGTAATCCGGCTCTACGCCGGACAGGTGCGCGTCCTCGATCCGCTTCCAGAGGCGGAAAAACTGCGTCATGCTCTGCAGCAGCTGCGCCGACTGGGTGCGGAAGATGACGGCCAGCTCGCCGAGCCCCTCCTGCTTGTCGCCGTAGAGCGCGACCTCGTACTTGACCGTCGGGCGGTACTTGTACTCCAGGCTGCTCTTGAGCGACATGCTCGTCGTGTGCGGCGCGAAAAACGGCACCAGGTCGCGCGCCGGCGCGACGAGCTGCTCGATCTCGTGGAAGATGTTCTCGATGCGGCGCTCCGGCGTCACGACCGAGGTATAGTCGGCAAGAATCTGATTGATGAGTGCCGAGCGGTTCGTGCCCATGCGGTGAGCCATGCGGTCGATCTCGCGCACGACCTCCTCGTTGAGCATGAGGCTGTATAGAGTTTTCTTCATCGGTTGGTCACCGCTTTCTTTTTTCTTACATTGTGCATTGTACACCCGCCTTATAACTTTGTCAAGCGTTTTTATATAAATTTATATGCAAATTATATAATTTTTTTCGGCGTCAAAATTGCCCGGACACGTTCCGTGTCCGGGCATGGCGCTTGCATTTTATTTTGCGTGGATGTTGATGAATTCGGTTCTCAGCTTGGAATAAAGGATCTTCTGGCTGCTGTAGAGCCCGAAGTAGCCCGAGAGCATATAGGCGATGCCGCACGCGAGTGCAAAGTACACGAGCTGCCCCGCGCCGAAGAGCTCGATGCTCAGCACCATCGACGCGATCGGGCAGTTGACCGCGCCGCAGAACACGCACACGAGCCCGAGCGCCGCGGCAAACCCGGCCGGGATGCCGAGCAGTCCGCCGAGCACACAGCCGAGCGTCGCGCCGATGAAAAACGTCGGCACGACCTCGCCGCCCTTGAACCCGCTGCCGATGGTGACGGCGGTGAACAGCAGCTTCCAGAAAAATGCGTCCGGCGCGGCCTGCCCGCCCTCGATGGCGCGGGTGATGACGTCCATGCCGGCGCCGTTGTAGTCCCCCGTATCGACGAGCAGCGTCAGCACGACCACGATCGCGCCGCCGGCGGCGATGCGCAGCCACGGGTTCTGGATGCGGCCGGCAAAGAGCCGCTCCGTGCCGTGCATGGTCACGCAAAAGAGGATGCTCATGAGCGAGCACACGGCGGCGAGCGCCGCCACGCGCAGCAGCAGCAGCCGCGGCGCGGCCGTGAGCGCGAACGTGAAGTGCGTCGGCGCGATGCCGAAGGCATTCGAGATCGCGAGCGCCGCAAGCGACGCGACGATGCACGGCACGAGCGCGGAGTAATAAAACACGCCCACGCTGATGACCTCGAGCGCGAAGATCGTCGCCGTCAGCGGCGTGCCGAACAGTGCCGAGAACACGGCGCTCATGCCGCAGAGCGTGGCGATGCGCATGTCCTTTTCATCGAGGTGGAACAGCTGCCCGATGTAGCAGCCGAGGCTGCCGCCGATCTGCAGCGCGGCGCCCTCGCGCCCGGCGCTGCCGCCGAACAGGTGCGTAATAACGGTCGACAGATAGATCGCCGGCACGAGCAGCAGCGGCACCTTGTCGCCGAAGTGGATGGCGTCGATGATGGCGTTGGTGTTCTTGTTTTCCATTTTGGTCAGGCGGTAAATGGCCGCGATGAGCAGGCCGCCTATTGGCAGCAGCCACAGCAGCCACGGGTGCGCGGCGCGAAACGCCGCCGCCCAGTTCACGCTCAGGTGAAAGGCCGAGCCGACCAGCCCGCCGATGCCGCCGGTCACGCCCGCAATGACGAGCCACTTGAGAAACGTGCGCACGAACTGCCACATGGTGCGCGCCTCGCGTTCAGCCTCTTTTTTCATATCGTCCACGGTGATGGTGTCCTTTTTGCGCAGAATTTGCGCCATATTAGCGCATACGCAAGTACTATACAACAGAATTTGCAGAAATTCCACCGCCATACTTGATTTTTTTCGCGGGATTGGTTATAATCATCCGTGCGTTCGTGAAACGCATTCATGGATAGGTATCGAAGTGGTCATAACGGCCCTGACTCGAAATTTCGGCAGAAGCTGGGAATTTCATCCCCCTGATTCTCCTTGATATTCCTCAACACAGAAAATCTCAAAATCGAATATTTTTTGCCGTCTCTCCTGTTTTCTCTCCAACGAAATTTTGAGCAAATTTCTGGAAAGAAAACCGGACGAAAATAGACACGGAGAGTTGTCCGAGTGGTCGAAGGTGCAGCACTCGAAATGCTGTAGACCGAAAGGTCTCTAGGGTTCGAATCCCTAACTCTCCGCCACAAAAAGCCTGTAAACAAGCCCGTTTACAGGCTTTTTAATTTTTGCCTAAAGGGCAAAGCCCGCACGATTTTCGGTTTTCAGGGGAGAAAATCAGCTGTTCTCCCCGGCACTGATCGAACTCCAGCGGCTGCTGAAGTCGCCGCCCTCCGGTAGCGCAAGCCCTGTCTCCATCGCCTGTGCCGAGGTGATTTTAGACTTGTAATCCAAGTGGGCGTAGATGTTCGCCGTGGTGGTAAAGTCGCTGTGCCCCAACCACTCCTGAATGTGTTTGAGGGGGACGCCGTTGGCCAGCAGCAAGCTGGCACAGCTGTGACGCAGATCGTGAAAGCGCATCCGGCGCAAACCGTGACTCTCCAGAAATTTCGGAAATGCGTTGGTCAGGTATTCCACCCGCATCCGCTCGCCCAGCTCATCCACGAATACAAAGCCATCGTATTCATAGTTGTAGCAGTTGCCGCAGACCTGCTTGTTCAGCTCCTGCGCCTCTTTCACCTGCATAAAGTATTCCCGGAAGCTGCCGATGAGCGGCAGGGTGCGCAGACTGGACTTGGTCTTGGCGGATTGCTGCTCGAACTCCTGATACTTGCCGTCGATGATCGTTGAGGTCACGGTGCGCTTTACGGAAATGGTGCCCTGCTCAAAGTCGATGGCATCCCATTTCAAGCCCACCACCTCGCCACGGCGAAGTCCGTAAAAGGCAGCCACCAGCACCGGCAGCTCCAGCTTGGTTCCCCGAAGGGCTTCAAACATCTTCTGCATCTCGTCCGCCGAGAGAAAGACCGGCTGAAAGCTGTTCTTTCTGGGCCGGTCCACCTTGTCCGCCACATTCTGGATCAGCATATCGGTCTTGACTGCATATTTCAGTGCCGAGTGAATGACGGCGTGATAATGGATAACGGTATTGGGCGTGACCCGTCTGAGCATTTCGGAATAAAACATCTGCAAATGTCGGGCTTCCAGTTCCCGCAGTGTCAATTTCTTCTTGCGAAAATAAGGGACGATGGTGCTTTTCAGCAGTCCTTGGTAGGCACCGTAGGTTGCGTGGGCCAGCCTTCCCTTGGCGATCTCCAGCCATTCCAGCAGATAGTCGGCGAACAGCATATCACTGCTCAGGTCGCCCACTTCTTTGGGCGGCTCAAATTCCGCTCGGAGCCTTGCCAGTTCTGACTCGGCTTTGCGCTTATTTCCCTTTTCGGAAAGCCCCAGCGAGATCCATTTCGTTTTTCGCTGCCCTCCGGCGTTTTTGTAGTTCAACACGGCATAATACTTGCCGTTTTTCAAAGTCAAATGTCCTGCTACCATTTTGTTTTCCTCCTGTCTCTTTCTATTTGCAGAACAGAACTCCAAACCGACAGTATCAGTATACCACCGGTTTGGGGTTCTCTCTATTCTGCGATTTGTTTGATTACAGCCGCATCAATACGAATCAGCGGGCATCCCGGTTCCGTTCTCTCTGCCGCTTCAGCAATTCCAGCCCCTTGATGATGTCCCGGCGCATCTGCTCCTCGGTGTAGCCGGAGGGAAAGTATTTCCGCAGCTCCTCCCGCTTGAATTTCAGCTGCTCCTGCTGGTTGGGCTTCGTCTCCGCCAGCACGGTGTAGATCATCTGGTCATCCAGTAAGCCCTCCTGCGCCAGCTTTTTCAGACGGATGCTCTGGGCGTGGGACGGGGTGCAGTCGTTCAGCGCCATCGCGTCCAGCACCGCCCGCTGCTGATACGAGTCTAAGTAGGAAAGCTCCACCGCCGGGTTAAAGGCGATCTTTCCGTCGTCCACCATCGAAAGCAGCTCGGGAATCAGGTAGGTCAGGCGGATATATCTTCGCACTTGGTCTTTACTCTCACCTGCATCGTCTGCCACTTTTTCTACGCTAAGCAACTTCTCTGCAACTTGCACAGAAGCGATGCCCTGATGCTTGATGGCATCCAGCTTCATCTTGTAGGCGAACGCCTTTTCGCTGGGCAGGATAGTCTCCCGCTGCAAGTTGGCATCCACCATTGCGATCACCGCTTCATCGTCAGACAGTTCCCGGACGATGACGGGCATCGTCTCGACGCCCAACACCTGACACGCCGCCAGCCGCCGGTGACCGGAGATCAGCTCGTAACCGCCGTCCGGCAGCGGCCTTGCCAGCGCCGGGGTGATGGCTCCCACCTTGTGGATGCTCTCAATCATCCGCTGCATCTCCTCGTTGTTCTGCACCTTGAAGGGGTGACCCTTGAACGGGTGCAGCTCGGCCAGTGGAATATTCCGCACCCGCTCAAGCTTAGCATCGTCCCGCTCCGCCTGCGTGGAAAACAGATCGTCCAGCGTGGGTAAAGTAAAATCCGATTTTCTCATTGTGTTGTCCTCACTTTCATAGTTTTTTCTTTCGGGGTTTTAGGGCACGCCCTAACGAGTGTTTTTGCGCTCCGGCCCTGCCGGGAGTAAAAGCGCACTGCTCGCTAAGATGACGCAGGCATCGCAAGCGGATACACTGTTTGGCTCCGACAGGAGTAAAAACAGTCTGCTCGCTTAGACTGCGCAGGCGTAATTCTCGCTTACTTTAATTCATTCAAAATTGCTTCCAGCCTGCTCATAATTTCCTCTTTCTGAAGCTGTGGGAGCTCCTTTTTCAGGCCGTTCAGCATCCGAAACAGGCGGTAATCCCGCTCCGTGATGGCCGCTCTGACCTCTTTTCCAAGCCCCAGCCGCCGCAGATATTCCGACAGCGACAGAGAACAGAACCGGGCATTTTCCAGCAGCTTCTGCTTCTCCTGCTCGGTCACACGGACATTGATCCCGTAGTTTTTGCTGCGCATTTGTTCACCCCCTTTCTTCGGTTTGTGACGGCAATGACGGTTGTGACGGGGATTTCCTTATATAGCGATCCCGGCGTCATTTGCGTCATCGCCGTCACGGCGCAGAAATTTGATGAGTCGGCTTTTGCCTGTGCGCTTGGTGCGATACTCGATGCCCAGCGGCTCCAGCACTTCATAGGCGAACTGGCCGAGATACTTTGTGACCATATTGGCCGTGACCTCCTGCTCCCTCATTTCGGTCAGCAGCTCCGTGGCCGTGCCTACCCATTCAGTGCGGCACTCCATAAAGTCCACCACCCGAAACAGAAATTTCGGCAGCTCCGCCTTATGAATGTCCTCGCTGTTCTTGCGCTCCACCAGCTCCCAGACAAGGTCGTTAAACTGCAAGGTCAGTTCCTGATATTCCACATCCCGCCCACTGACCAGCAGCGTAGCGGCGTTTCCGCTGCGCTTACGGCGCAGAATAAAATTGGTGTCCGCAGCGCCGATGATGCCGGTGGAACCGCTGACATCGTTAAAGGGATCGTCGCTGTCTTGCAGCTTTCGCAGGTGATGCACCAGCAAAATGGCGATGTTGAAGCCGTCGGCAATGCGCTTGATGGAGGAAATGTCGTCGTAGTCGTTGCCGTACATTCCCGCTTTTCCGGCGCTGCCCTTGGAGTCCCGCACCTTTTGCAGCGTGTCGATGATAACCAGCTTGGTGGCGGGATGCTCGGTCAGAAAGTCCGTAATCTGCTCCTCCAGACCGCCACCGATCAGCCCGGAGGTCACGGCGAAATACAGGTTGTCCGGGGCGCTGTCGGTGAGGTTGTAGAGTCGGTCTTTGATGCGGCGCTGGGTGTCCTCAAGGCTCAGATAGAGCACATCGCATTGCGGCGTGGGCAAACCCCAAACGGAATTTCCCTGCGCCACTTGCAGCCCCAGCCACAGCATCAACCAGCTTTTGCCGATCTTGCTGGCACCGCTGATGACATTGACACCCTGCGAAATAAGGCCGTCTACGATGAACATCGTCTTGCTCATCGGCGTGGACAGCAAGGTCTCTGCGTCCACGGTTTTCAGTTTGTTACCCATAGAAATTTCTCCTTTGTAGAATGTTAGAAATGAATTTTGGCAGGTGCAGATGGAAACGGCCACCCGTACCCGCTTTTCCCTCAAAAAAGCCCCGGAAATCAAGGCTTTCCCGGCGCTTAATATTCGACGCTGCGCCGCCGTCTGGCAGAGTCCGCCTTCTGCTTGCGTCGGATGGAGCAGCCGCATTCCGGGCAGTATTTCTGCCGGTTGCTGCCGGGTGCAAAGGGCTTTCCACACCGGTCGCAGAGCCGTGTGCGCTGCCGGTAAATATCGGCGCAGAGTGCCTTGTCGGCGGGCAGAACCGCCCGCCGGAAGTACTTGCACAGCAGCGAATAGGAAATCGTCTGCACGCACACGCAGCCTTCACCATCGTCCAACGGCAGACAGTTGCCACCGTCGTAGTTGGCGCACAGCCGCCGGATTAGCCGGTTGCAGCGTGCCCTTTGGGCGGGCGTCAGGCGCTTGATCTCATCCAACTTTCTTCACCTCCTTCTCCATCACATAGTTGATGACGCTGATTTTCGGGATCTTCAGCGTCGTGCCGATCTTCACGGCGTGGATGTACCCATAGTCGATCAGCTTGTAGGCCAGCTTGCGGCTGATGCCCAGCATCTCCCGAAGCTCTTTAACGGTCACGATGTCCGGGTATTCCGGAAACATCATCTGATAAAGCTCTCTGAGCTCTCCTTTCTTCATAGGTTTGAACCTCCTTTGTCTGTTCTGAAGCCGCATTTCTGCGGCGGTTTTTGCTTGCTGCCGCTCATCCGCATCGTTCCTGCCCCGGAGTCTCACCACGGCGTATTGCTTCTTTGGTGCGCTCTCGTCGCAGCAAGTTCCATATCATTCGCTTCCGCACTCGTGCGAAAGCTCATTCGTTTCACTGCTGCTCCTCTTCCCACAAAATCTTCGATTTTGCGGGAGCCCTGAATTATCGGGAAGTCGTGGCGTCACTTGCCGGAAGCATATCCTTTGGAGGCGGCGATTCAATTTTCAAGGTACACAGGGAGACAGTCCCCTCAATAGGTAGCCAGCGAGAAGGGCTGTTTTTTAACCCCCTCACTAATCAACTGGGAAAAATTTTTCGATTTGTACGAAGGAATTTTGAAAATTTCCTTTGAAAGCCTCTCTACTAACCAACTGGGAAATTTTTTCGGATTTGAACGAAAGAACTTTTGAGAATTTTTCTGCGAACCCCTCTACTACTTAATTGGGAATTTTTCTGGCAAAAATAAAAAGAATTTTGAAGAAAATTTTTAAGCGCCCCTCCCACTAATCAACTGGGAACTTTTCTGGCAAATAACAAATAGGATTTTGAAGGAAATTTTTCAGGGACTTCCTACTAACCAATTGGGAACTTTTTCGAGATTTTGGCAAAGTAATTTGAAAAGTCCCCTCAATTTTTCAAAAGGACCCTTCTACTTACTCTGAATAAGGGGTGCCGTTTGGCAGGGTACTTTTCAAAATTCCCCACAAAAAAATTTCTCCCTTCATTTACTCTGAATAAGGGGCGCCGTTTGTGGGGGTGTTTTCGAGAAAATTCTCAAATATCTTTTATCTGAACGCAAAAAGCCGCCCTCCCGGTGATAGGAGGACGGCTGATAATCACTATTGACTTATAGGTGACTCATATAGAAATAGAGCACCGGCCAAGCGGTCGGTGCCCTATTTCTAAGTATTCTTGTCCTGCTTCAGTTTCTCTTTAATAATTGCCAAACTTTTTTGCCTTGAAGTGTCTATCGAAAATCCAGCGACGACTTCTTGCATCGTTTCAGAACTCCAGTAGATTTTTAGCTTTTCTTTTGCACGCGTAATTGCTGTATAGAAAATGCCGTGTGTTATTTTTTCAGCGTTGCTACTCGGAATAACAACCTTAACTGACCTATATTCTAAGCCCTGCGCTTTATGAATTGAAACCGCATAGGCAAGTTGAAACGGTACGATGGTTTTTTTGCGATCTTCATCTGCCATTTCCTCTTCAAAATCAAATACATCAAATCGTATTCGGGTCACATCATCAATTATATCGATGAATTCTATGCCATCGTTTTGGCAATCTTGCTCTGTTAACGGGATCTCTACATCTACTGTAAATCTGATTCTACTGTCGAACAGTTCTATTTGGACAATTCGCCCTTTTAAATTATTATAGAGCAGAGAAAATCTGTCCGTGTCATTGAACAATATATGATCGCCAACTTTATATTTCCAGTCTCTCCAGACAACAGCCGTTTCTGTGTTAGCATTTTGGAAATAGCTATTCATATTATTCAAGCCAAATTTTCCATCATAGTTCAAGCATAAAATCACCTCATCCATTATCTCGGAATAGAGCACTCCTTCGCCAATATTTTCAGAAAATGGGCCGTCGATAACAAGTTTTTCCGTTATTAGCGCACCCTTATTTCGAGTCTCGTTCCAAAGCTCAATTAAACCGGGATCCTTTGTTCTCCAAGTACTTACGAGTTCAACATTCGAACCTTTAGTCTTAATAATATCCTTGGCATAAGTAAACCAATTACCGAAATCAATAGATTCTATCTGATAGGTGTCTCCCGCAAGTACTAAGAATGTATCCGGGCGCATTTTCTCGAGGAATACCTTCATTGCACGGTTATCAATGGTGCTGCATTCGTCTACAAAGATAACATCATAATCAGGAAGGTTTACCCTCTTCGTAAAACTATTGATGCTTACAAAACTGGCATCAGCCCCCGGATTATTAATTCGCCTCTGCAGATTCTGCAAGGCCGTATGTGTTTTGGTAAGAAACAATTTCCGACGCCCAGACAGCATTGTCGAGATCATATCGATTAGGGTCGTTTTTCCGGTACCGGCAGCTCCGTAAATAAGAAGTACGCGGGAGTTTACAAAAGCATATTTAAGAGTTTCTTCTTTTTTAGGATCAGAAAAAGCAATATTGCAATCTCTCAAGTATCTTTCATTAACTTCTTTTTGGCCTTTATTTGGGAGCTGCGATAGTTCCAGTAGCTTATTCAAAATAAAGAGCGTCGATGCCTCATATGCTGCAATACAAGCGGCATTTCCATCTGAAATGATTTCATACCCTTGGCTCTTTTCCCAATCGTCTAAGCAATCATTATATTTCTGGATCGCCTGTTCGGTTAAATCTCCGCCAAGATCGCAGTAAATTTCGCCGGTATCTTGCATAGACTTTACAATGGACCAGTAAGGAACCGCAACCTCAGTCTTTTCCTTTTCAACTACTCTGGCCAAGTACTTGGCTTGACTTATCTGGCTCGTTTTGCTGTCAGCTAAATCAGAAGCAAGTGGGTTACGCTCAAACGGAAAGCATTTTCTAGACAGGTATAAATCCTTGCATTTCCATTGCGGACTAAACTGAGAGGGCATAACGCGTTTCAAAAGATCTTCGCGCAGATTCAGTAACAGATACCGAATTGTATATCGGCCGAAGCGTGTCGAACCTGTAGAATAGTTGTCCCTCAACTGCTGTAAAACATCTTTGAAATAAGAGGTGTTTGCTTTTTTGTAAACTGACTCCAAAAGATTTGAGAAAGGTATCTCCCGAAGATCAATCATTTCCAGAAAATCCATACCTGTTTCTGTTAGGAATCTCATCAGAGCATCATATTCTCCATATTTTGAAGAAAGCTGAAGGCGCATATTAAGTATCTTTCCAAGCGTGTTCAAGCATTTCGGATCTACCGAAACACGCCAAGCTGTGATAATTTTAATTTCTGTATTGACACCCCAGAGATTAATGTATGATGGGACATAGTCGATTTGTACAGAATAGCCTGTAGAAATGTCAAGTTTGGTATATGCTGTAATTCGGTTATACTTTGACGCATAGATGTCCGCTTGCTGCAGTGTTACCTCAAAATAACGCTCTTTACCAACATAAAACGGCGTCCTTTTCTGAATATAAAACCTCGTATTGCTGTTATGTTTCTGCTCGGTTTTGGGGGTTGAGAAAGCATTCGCCACCAACTCATAGTATTGTTTATCCTGTTCATCGGTTCCGGTATATTCCTGAAACTTTTCCAAGTTCTGAAGCACGGTGATGCCGTAGTTTTCGTAGAGTGATTGACGGATCTGCCACATAAAGCTGTAGTACTTCAGCATCAGCCGCTCTGCTTGGCCTTCCTCGGGGATCCGGCGTCCGATATATTGCAATCCTCGGTAAAAATTCCCTAAGTACTTTGTATTTGCCCTTAAGAGTGAGTATTCCCACGCAAAGCCGGCGTTGGGACTTTGATAGCCGTCTTTCATCGCATTCAACAGTAAAGCTGAAATGCATAGATCGTTCAATCTCGTCAGAATTCTCCGTGAAATATTATCGCGGTTCTTATTTAGAATGCTTAAATTGTCAATGCTTTCCGTGATTTCCTCATCACAGGCCTCGACAATTCGCTTAGCTTCTTCAAAAGAATAACTATGCCGCTCCAATTGGTTTACAAAGGAATGCCGTTCGACAATTTCTTCTAACCTCTTGCAAAAAGCTAAAACACTTTCGTCGTCGTTCAAGATTTCCTCTTCCGGTGAAAAACTGACTGTCATACTGCCTTTTGCAAAATCAATACTGTTGAGGAAGTTGGGCGACATATACTTCCAAAACACTCTCTCATTCCCACGTTCAGCGGGATTGAGAATCACAAACAAAATTCCCGGATCAAGAGATACTCTGTCACATATAAAAGCAGGAAAAGCGAGATCTTTTAGTGTGTACTTGATAACACCCTCGCGCTTAGTATAATTGCGTGTTCCCTTTATTTGGACATAGAAAGTCTGCTTGGGCCGCCTAGAAATGTCAGGATTGGGAACAAACTCAAAAGTGTTATCGTGATTGGGCCACTTATCATCTGAGGCAAAAGAAGTGTTGATTCTTCCATTCGAACGGAGAAATGTCTCCAAAACAGATACTGCCGCACGGTCATCATCGGAACACTCTGTGTGGGTTTTGACATGTCTTTTAATATTTGCATTTGTCTGATCCAGCACCATCATCCCTCATTTCTGTTCTTACTTTCACCAAGTATGCACGATTATCGCTGCATATCTGTAAGTTGCAATTAGTTATCGTAGTAAATCGCAACCGGATGAACAACAAACATTTCATCTGCATTCTCAAAGAAAATTTTCATAAGTGCATTAATGGAAGCGCCTATCCCCGCAAAAGCTGAAGTATGCGTATTGCTTTGTGCCATAACCTTGTTAGTTATGTAGCCAACCACTTTAACTTTTCCTCCGTATTTGAACGCAGCTGTCGAAATATTATCGCGCAAATATTTCTCATTAAGAACAACAAGATAATTTGATATGCATAGAATCTGCGGATAAGGGATTATGGAGGCAAGCATATTAATCAACGCCTCTGCCGACTTATACTCTTCCTCGTTTTTAGAAGTAGCAGCCTCAACAATATCCCGAACTTGTTTTTGCAGAGTTTTGTTTCTCTGCTGTCCGCGGTTAAGCCCCTGTACTTGTTGCTCCGCTTCCTTTTGAATAGAAACCTTTTGAATTTCTTTCAGCTCAGATACAAATCCACCTTCGGCAAACATTTTTTGAAAAAATGCAATGTCGAAAATATAGAATTCATCTTCAACTGAAATAAAATTTCCTATGTTCGCTCCGCCTAGAAGGCCATTCTCGCTTAAGTAAGACGCAAACTCATCAAAAGCATTATCGTGCATTATTTTAGTTTGAACATCTCTGACCATTTCATCATTTGCGACAGTCTTTAAATGTTCATAAGTGGCTTGCGCATTTGCATCTATGCCTTTTCCAAAAAGCTTGAATGCAATTTGACTTCCGAGATTACTGCTAAAATGGTTTTGCTTTTCCTTCTTTTTGCCCGCGCTTTTTTCCATTTCCTGTGACTGAATTAGACCGTCAAATATTTGCGCCAAATAGGAGTTGAGGGTGTCTGTATCAAGATAGATAAATCTACGCACAATACCACCTCTTTCTTTTATAAAATGGTTCGCTTCAGCAATTCCACTGCGCTCTCCTCGCTTGGGTCATTCGTACCCAGTTCACCGCGAAAGGCACGGGCGAGAATGGATTTCTTCATCAGGTCAATCTGGTCAAGGACTATTTCGGCGGCTTCTTTGGTCTGCTGCTCTTTATCAAAAAGTTCATCAAGGATTCGAGCGATTTCTTCTTGCTCTCTATCATTCGTCGGAAGATGCACAGTTAACGCAGATAACTCTTTTTGGTTAATCTTTGGAAAAACAGAACGAGAACCAGCAGTCGATGCCTGAAGTAAAAACTCATCTGATAGCATATAATACCAAAGGCACCTTGCGTTTTGGTATGCTTCAATAGGATACATATCTGCACTGCATAACCCATCGAAATCAACAACAACTGCTTTTGACAAATAAGGTCGAATTTTTGAATAGAGTATTTGTCCTGAATAAAAACGGTGTTTACCGCTGGTCACACCATCTTCGGCAATCGTATGATATTCAAGCAGCACACCAGTTTTTTTCTCAATATTATCTGGAGCGATATGCGGAAAACTCTGATACTCTGCAGGGTCAACTAAGTTGCTTCTAATAGCTGCAACGCTGTCAAATCGAGTAGTTTTCCAATTATCTATTGAGACGCCGCGTTCTTCTCGCCATTTCGCAGTCAGTTCCCCGGTGAAGGCCTTGTGGAGAATAGCGGCTTTACGGGTTTCAAAGCTATCCAACACAGCCTGCGCCTTTTCCTTGGCCTCATCCAGCTTGGCAAACAGGCTTTCAATGCGGTCTACAATGCGCTGCTGCTCGGCAAGAGGGGACAATGGGATGGGAAATCCATCAAATGCCTGCACTGTTACTTGAGGTTGAGCAGTTTCTGAAATTAATTCAGATACATTAAGCGCCGAAAATAAATAGTATATACAGTCCGTACCCATCAGACCGCGTGGACTTGAAATAATAAGTGAATTGCTTGTTACATACGAATATGGTAGTGACTTGTTCATAGTACCGCTATAAGCTCCTCGGCAACTCATTAATGCCTGAGGTTCTTTATACATATACTCAGAATAAAATCCAATCTGACCATTCGCTCCAAAAACAGGATATCCGGTATCGGATAACTGCTTTGTTGGCAAACCTTTTCCATATTCTATATTGAATATGTGTGGTGCATACACCCAACACCAATTCTCCGGCAATTTATACGGCCACTCCCAATCCGGCACCAGGGCTGCCTGCAAACGCTCTTCGGGCGTGAGGGCGGCTTCTTTTTTTGCTCTTGCCATCACTTTTCCTCCGTCAGAGCACGAAGCTCACGTACAACACTTTTCAGCAGATCGACCGCTTCTTCCAGATTCGCAATCGCTTCCTCGCCGCTTTCTACAGGGTCAGGAAGATCGTCATAATCCACGATGGAGTCGTCACGAATCAAGCCAAGGTCAAGACTATTGTCCGGATTCTTGGCGATCTCCTCACGAGTGAATCTGCTCCAGCGCTCGCCCGTGCGCTTGGACGGGTCTTCGTATCCTGCCACGAATTCATCAAAGTCACTCTTACGCAGCTGCCGGGTCTTACCAAAGCTGTCCATATTGGTGCGCATATCGTAGAACGCAACCTCGGTGGTGTTATCCTGCTCGGTTGTCCCGCGGGTAAAGAACAGCACATTGGTCTTGACGCCCTGTGCATAGAAAATGCCGGTAGGCAGGCGCAGAATGGTGTGCAGGTTGCAGAAATTCATCAGCTCCCGGCGCACGCTGGCACCGTCACCGGCAGCAAACAACACATTATCCGGCAGTACCACGGCACAGCGGGCCTTGCCGTCCGCCTTCAGGCTGCGATAGATCACCTGCAAAAAGTTCAGCTGCTTGTTGGAGGTCTGGAAAGAGATGTCATCCCGTGTGGCACGCTCACCGCCCTTTTTCGTGCCAAAGGGCGGATTGGTCAGAATAACATCAAAATCTTTCAATCCCTTGGCGCTTTGTGCGAGAGAATCCCCCAATGTGATATTGGCATTCATATTGTGCAGATAGGCATTCATCAATGCCAAGCGATGGGTTTCGTGCACCAGCTCCACGCCGTTGAACGCTTTATTCTGCTGGAAATCCGCCTGACGGTCAGAAAGAGCGTACATATCGTTATGCGCATTGACATAGCGGTTGGCTGCAATCATAAAGCCAAAAGTACCGCAGGCCGGGTCAAAGCACTTGTCGCCCAGCTGGGGTTTGATGAGCTCCGTCATCACATCGATCAGCACACGAGGGGTGAAGTACTGGCCGGCACCAGACTTCTTCTCATTGGCGTTTTTCTCCAGAAGGCCTTCATACAGGTCGCCCAGGCCTTCCTCTTTGGCCTCATACCAGTCCAGCTTATCAATCTCCGTGATGATTTTTTCGAGGTTTTTGGGCTCCTCGATGCTGGAGGATGCGTTGGCGTAAATCTGCGCCACGCGGCCAACGGATTCTTCGCCCAGCTTGCTGAGCAGCGTATAGTAGTGCTTTTTCAGGTCAATGCCGGAACGGCTGGTCAAAGAGCCCCAACGATATACTTCGGGAATATCCTTATCTGCACCGGTCTCATCGGCCATTTTCAAAAACAGAATGTAGGTCAGCTCTGTCACATACTGGTGATAAGTAATACCGTCATCCCGCAGCACATTGCAGAGGTTCCAAAGTTTCTGTACAATATCTTGCGTGCTCATTTAAGCTGCTCCTTCGTAAATATAAGTGTTGATCTCGCGGATAATCTCCGCAAGCTGCCCGCCAAACTTCTTGTTAAAGCGTGCGAAACCGCCATCCATCTTGAACGCCGGTGCCTCAAAGGTCTCAGTATTGAGGATGCTCTCGTGAAGCATATATACCTTGATCTTTTCCAGCAGATCCAGCTGCATTTTGTTAAAGTGATGCGCCGAAATCAGTTTAGAAAAGGCCATTTTCACGCGGTCATCGTGGTTCACCAGCGGCGTTTTAAGTACAGCCCGACGAACAAAGGCGATAATGTCTGCCACGATCCGTTCATTGCTCACCGCGCTGGCCGCTTCATTCAAGCTGCTCTCGGTGAAATTCTCCTTATCCAGTTCCAGCTTTAACTCCCGAAGCTGCGCCCGAGTCATATCGCTGGGGCGGGTGCAGGCTATGCGGATCGCTTCGATACGGTCTTTGTTCTCATTGACATAGGCCACAAAAGAGTCCAGATAATCCTGCGGTTTTTCCGTGTCACCATAGCCGCGGGTCGTTTCCAAAAGGGTATCTTCCTTTTCGGAATAGTAATGTCCGCGCTTCTTACCCTTCAGGTTGTCAAACCAAAGCAGGAAATCCTTATCCTCCCGGCAGCGTCGCACAAAAGCTTCCTCTGTACAGATTTTCAATTCCTTCGCATATTCCCGAATTGTTTTTCCGCCTAAACGCTCGGATACATCATACTTTTGCTCATCGGTCAGATTGTTGCTCTTACGCTGCAATCTTGCCAAAATGCGATCTTTGACAGGCTGTTTGCTGGCCTCACCCGGACGGAACAAATCCTCCAACAATTCAGCCATTGATTTGCTGACGGAGACTGACTTCATATTGGAAGTGTCGTCCAAGTCCTCGTACACGCGAACTGCATCGAAGATATTGAAGTGAGTCTTTCCGATTTCCGGGCAAAGGCGAGTAGCGCGTCCCAGCATCTGCTCAAAGAGGATCCGGCTGTTGATCTTGCGCATAAACACCAAATTACAAATGGCCGGCACATCGATTCCGGTAGTCAGCAGGTCGACTGTTACGGCAATGTTGGGGTACTGGTTGTTCTTGAACTGCTTAATCACCTGCAAAATCTTCTTTTTGTTGCCTCCGGCAGTTTTGCCCGTGATTTTCATAATGGCATCATTGGAAATGCCATAGGGCTTGTAAATCTCTCGGAGCGTATCCACAATACGGTCAGCGTGTGCATCATTTACTGCGAAAATCAGCGTCTTTTCTCCACTTTCCGGATTAAGATAGGTCGATACCTCTTCCAATACTTTGCGAGTGTGATCCGGCAGAACAATTTTGCGGTTGAACTCCGACACATCGAAATCCATTTCATCGTCCAAAACTGCACCGTTCAAAAGTTCATTGGTGTTGGGGTCATATTGCGCCAAGGTTTCACCCTTCTTGAACTGTGCGTCATTTTCAATGAAATCCGAATTAATCAGATACGGAGGATCGTGATCCACCAGCCAGCCATCGATAACCGCCTCACGGTAGCTGTAGGTATAGACCGGCTCCCCGAAAATCTCGGTCGTGTGCAGGGCGGGCGTAGCAGTCAAGGCAACTTTCACCGCATCGAAATACTCGATAACCTGCTTGTACTTGCTCATATAATCATCTTGATTATCGTAGAGGATTTCTTCTTCCGTCATTTCACGGTCAAGAATATAGCCTCGGTGGGCTTCGTCCACAATAATCAAATCAAATGCACCGGGCATCAAATCCGGTTCTTCTGCCAGAATCGTGCGTTTCAAAAGCCCCTGCACCGTTGAAATGCTGACCTTGGTTTCCAGATTGATGATGTTGTCATCGATCGCTTTGATCTCATATATTTTGTCCAGCGTCAGCAGTTCCTTCAGCTTGACATCTTTGAAGGTGTCCATTGCCTGCTCACCGAGGGACACTCGATCCACAAGGAAAAGAATACGACGGAAACGCTTGGATTCCAGCATCTTGTAGATAAGTCCCAGAACAGTACGGGTTTTGCCCGTTCCGGTGGCCATTGCAAGCAAGGCCGTTCTCTTGCCGTCAACGATTGCCTCCGTTGCCTTATCAATGGCCTTGATCTGGTAGTCGCGCAGATTCAACCCATTAGGATCTGTCATAAACGAATTATCTGCCGCAGCCAGCGCCTGATTGGCCGCCGCTGTATTTTGACCAAGTTTTTCCATCAGGTCACTTGGGCTAAACCAGTTCCGAATAGGATACGGTTGATTTTCCTGTTCCCGGACATCCAAAAACCAAATACCAGACTTCGTCCGCAGCTGCTCTAAATATGCCCTGCCATTTGAAGCAAGGAGGAAGGGGACCTGATAACCATTCCAGTTTCCAACCGTATGTGGAATATCCTCCGGCTTAATATGTGCAGCATAGTCCTTTACCTGCACATCGATGGTAGATGCCACATCTTCCGACATCTTTTTTGCATCCATCAATGCTACGAGCTTCTCGCCAATGAAGAATGCATAATCCGCATACCCGTTTTTGTAAAAAGCCGAATTGGTAGGCCATTCGCTGATGGCAATATTTCTCCCCTTTACAGGACGCGTTCCTTTGCTGTAGCGCAGGTTCTGCGTATCAGCTTCCCAACCAGAAAGACGAAGCTGCTCGTCAATCAAGCATCTGGTCTGCGCCTCATTCCAATTCATCATAGCGGAGACAGATTCTGACCGCCTTGCGCGCTCCTTCTGCGTTTTGCCCGAAGCGGCGGTCTTGACCACGGCCAGTTGCTTCGTCAATTCCTCGATTTTCCTTTCCTGCTCGGCAATAACGGATTCCAAATCTTCGTGCGTGGTCTCGCTCGGCATAACGAACTCAGGCGCAATATATCCCCAGTCTCCATATGTCTCCATAAACCAAACAGCAAGATTGTATGTCAAGGATAGCAATGTCTTTGCTTCGTCCACGGAGTCCGTACCTATATGTACTGCCGAGTTTCTTGTCTTGCGAAGAACATATAGCGTGTTGTCAATTTCGTGCGGCAATAAACCGGCTCGCTTCAAAATGCGAATTCGATTTGCGTGGGTGTTGTCAACAGCCGGCTCCGCAATGTGCTCGAAGACAAGGATCTCCTGCACTAAGCGCTCGGCAAACATTCCGAGTTTATAGATACAGGCATTGGGATCAGAATAGACATAGGTTTCTGCGGTCGCGCCGATCTGTGCCAATGCAGGCCAGTATCGATTCAGAAAATCAAAATTTGATTTCATAAGCAGTCTCCCTCGATTTTTGTTAATTCATTTAGCATTTGATATAAGCACATCTCCAAAGTGCCAATTTGGCACTTTGGAACCACCGTGCTGGCACTTTGGGATTTCGCCAAAGTATCAATTTGATACTTTGGAATTCTCACTCCTCATCCGACTGCCACTTCAACCTTTTTGCCGCTGAAGGCCACGCCGTATTTATAAATCGTCCTGACCCCGGAGGTCGTCAGCTCGGTTTCGTATTTCTTATCGTTGATCTGCTGCAAGGCCGTCTCGGACAGCTTTTTCAGCTTTTCGTCGCTGCAATTTTTCTCCGCTTTCAGCTCGATCAGGATGCCCGGAAGTTCCTTTTTCGTGGGCTTCAGCTGAATGTCATAGCGCCCGTCGCCGGATTCCCGGTTGGAGGTCACGAAAGCACCTCCCAGCAGGGCGCACAAGCCCAGCATAAAGCCGTGGTAGAAGTTCTCCCCGGCGGTATCGAAGGAGCTGACCGACTGGGTCAGCAGCGTCTGTATCTGCGCTTTCAGCCGTGCGTTATCGCCGGAGAAGATGGCCTCCTGAACGGAAATCGCCGTGGACGGCGGGATCAGATTCTCCAGCCGCTGCAAGATCTCCTTGTTATACACCAGAGAAATCTCCCGGTTGGGCAGGGAGACCTCACACATAAAATCGCCACTGAAGGAGGGCGTGGTTTTCAGTGCCTTCAGATAGCCGGTCACCAGCAGGAAGCTGTAAATGGTGGAGGGATTGCTCTTGATCTGCGGATAGATCACGCCGGTGTCGATGAAAGTAGTGAAGGTCTCGCCGTTGACCAGGGAGGTCAGACGGTTATAAATCTCCTCATCCGCCTGGGCAAGCACTTCCCCGATAATATCGTTGCTGCCGGTGGAGACCCAGAAGGGTCTCGGCTCGCACTCGTTGCTGAAGTAGTTGACCACCGACCACGGGTTGAAAATCTCCGTCTTGCCGAAGCGGTAGCCGTCGTACCACTGGCAAATTTCGTCGTACTTATCGGCAGCGCCGTAGTATTCCGCCATCTCCATCACCTCGTCGGCAGTGAAGCCGAAGTAGGCGCTGTATTTGTTGTCCAGCACGGAGTTGATGGACAGGTTGTTCATCCCGCTGAAGATGCTCTCCTTGGCCACCCGCAGAATGCCGGTAAGGAAGCCGAAGGACAGGTGCTGATTATCCTTGAACCCGCCGGAAAACAGGTTTCGCATAAACCGGATGACCTTGTCGTAATAGTCTTTCTGATAGCCCTGCTGGATGGGGGTGTCATACTCGTCGATGATGATAATGGGCGCAACGGCATAGTGCTTGTGCAGCATAGCGGACAGATCCAGCAGCGCCGACGCCAGCTCTACCTCGCTGACCTTGCCGTCTGCCAGCTTTTCATAGGTCTTTTTGCTGTACTCGTCGCACTTTTCACTGGTCAGCAGCTCTTTGTGCCGCCGGGTCTCCTTTGCGAAAATATCCCGAATGGCCGCAAAGGTCTCCTCCCAAGTATCAAACTTCACATCCTTGAAGGTCAGGAAGATCACAGGGTACCTGCCCTGATAATCCCGGTACTTCTGGCCGCAGGCCCAGATCTTCTTGTCCCGGAAATAAACAGAGGTATCCTTGTCGCTCTTTTCAAAATAAGTGCGCAGCATATCCATATTCAGCGTCTTGCCGAAGCGGCGGGGACGAGTGAACAGCGTCACCATCGGACGCTCGTCGATAAAGTCCTTGATCATCATCGTCTTGTCAATATAGTAGTATTCCGACGAGGCAAGGCAGTAGTTGGACACGCCGATGGGCAGGGGCAGCTTTGGCGCGCGCTCCGTCTTGCGGAAAGCGCCCGTCTTGAGCCGCTGATCCGCCGGCTTCTGCGTATCAGCGGGGATCAGCCAACGATTGCCCTGCTTTTTCGCACCGGCAATTCTCCCATTCTTGCAGAGCGTCGCAACTCTCCGCTCCGTTATATTCCAGCGCACTGCTGCCTCTCTTACCGAGATCATTTCAGCCATAGGGGATACCTCCACGCATAAAATCACAAGTACATTATACCCGGATAAAAGAACAATGTCAACAAAGTTCGGAACAATGTCGTTTAAAAACGGCATGGTTCTTTTCTGCACACAAAACAAGCGGAGGTCATCGACCCCCGCTTGCTCGCTACCTATATACAATTTCCTGCATCACGACCTCGTTTGCCCGATGTCGGATGCCGTTCATCTTCCGCACCCACGCCTGCGGGTCATTGGCCTTTACCTCCTCCGTCACACCCTCGGCATCTGCGTATTGTTCTACCAACCGAAGAAAGAGTTCCTGCGCCTGCTCCTCGATGTCTGCGAGGTGCCCATCCAGCACCCCGGCGGTCAGCAGGTTATAATACAGCACCCGGTGGTGCTCCCTCAGAAAGGTGCGCCGCCGCTGGCCGTAAATGCCGATAGGCCGTTCTTCTTCGGGCGGTAAGCAAACATCCGGCAGGCAGTAGTCGCCCTGCCTTGTGTAAGTGCCGCCCAGCTGCTCAAATAGCGATTCCATATGTGATCCTCCCACTCAAAATTTCCCCGGCAGGTCTGCAACGCAAAACGCACCCGCCTTTCGGTTACAGTCTACCAAAACCGAAAGGCAGGTGCGAGTGTGCGAATTTCTGAATCGCACATTATTTCTTCATCTTCCTGCTGAATTCATTCAGCGTCTGGATATGCCAGAGGCTTTTACGGGTAATAGAGCGGAAGGTCAGGGAGCAGAAGAAATCCACAAGAAAGATTTTCGGGATGCAGAACTTCAGCCCCTTCTGGAAGGCTTTCAATGACCCACGGCTGCACCAGTTGTGGACGGTGGTCAGGGTGTAGCCGGTCAGGGTTACCACATCCTTTACCGTGACCACATCCGGGTATTTGCGCAGCAGCTTTTCATAGTAGCCGTGCATCTGCCGCAGCGTGTCCTCCGGCAACTCCTTGGAGAGCCTCGCCACATAGTGGGTGCCGTACCAGCCCTTCGGCGCAGAGTAGAGTTCAGGGAAAATCGCCCGTTCCTCCAAATATGCTTTCACATCCTCTTTTCGGATTTTATAGCACCGGGTTTTCTTACCCGACCACTCGCAGGGCACCTTGCCGCTTTTGAGCAGGTGCAGTGCCGTGGACTTGCTGATGTGGCAGATTCGGAAAAATTGCTCCTTGTTCATCACTTCGGGAACGCTGTCCCAGTTAACGGGGAATACATCCATTTGTAACACCTCAAAAAAAGATTTTCGTCGGTTGGAAGCTCTATCCTGCGGTGTATGGCCGTCTCCCGGTTTTTCTCTCCTATCTTCCCGCATTTCTCTCCAAAATCGGGAAAAATGCCGATTTGAACCCACTTTTAAAAAAGCCCGTCCCGCAAGGCTTTCCGAGCGAAAAAGCCTGATTTCAAGCGGCTTTCGGCGGGTACGGGGCTTACAGAAACGACCCCAAAACGGACACCCCCGTCACAGTTGCAGAAAAGACTCGAAATTTTTGGAAGCTCCGGCCGTTTCGTCCGCTGAAAATGTCCGCCGCACAGGGCTTTGCGCGGGTTCGGATTTCACAATTTCATATCGTTCTTGCGTGTTTTTCTTGCATTCTTCCGGAGCAGGGATTACACTTGAGGTATACGGAGAGTTGTCCGAGAGGTCGAAGGTGCGACACTCGAAATGTCGTGTTCCCAAAAGGAACCTAGGGTTCGAATCCCTAACTCTCCGCCAAAAACCCAGTCATATCAAGGCTTTTGCCCATATGACTGGGCTTTTCTTTTCTCTCAAGGTCACATCGGCGTACATGATTTTCGGCAAGAGCTCAGGTGTGCCAGCCGGTTTGCCTTGTGTCCGGCAGGGTCAGGATATTGTCCATCACATTTGCCGAGGTGATCTTGGACTTGTAATCCAAATGGCTGTAAATATTCGCCGTCGTGCCAATATCGCTGTGACCCAGCCACTCCTGGATTTGCTTCAGAGGCACATCGTTCGCCAAAAGCAGTGAGGCACAGCTGTGTCTAAGGTCGTGAAAGCGAATGTGCCGCAGACCGTTCTGCTCCAGCAGCTTGCTGAAATTGGCGGTAACGCTTCTGGGGTTGAAGATATTGCCCATGGCATCCACAAAAACATAACCGTCATACTTTTTGCTGTAGCAATTTCCGCATACCCGCCGATTTTCCTTTTGCTGCTCCCTCAGCGCCAGCAGCTTTTCCCGGATATTGCTGACCAGCGGCAGGGAGCGCAGGCTGGATTTCGTCTTGGCGCGGTCTGCGCAGACGATTTCACTTTTGCCGTCTATCTTTGCGTTGGTTACGATGTGCTTAATGGTGATGGTGTCCCGCTCAAAGTCGATGGCGTCCCATTTCAGCCCCAGTGCCTCGCTGCGGCGCAGGCCGTAAAAGGCGGTCATCTGAATCAGCAGGGAGTACGGATGATCCTTGGACGCTTCCAGCAGCCTCTCCAGCCCCTCCTGCCGGTAATAATCTGCAATGTACCGCTGCTTCTTGGGGCGCTCCACCTTGTCGGCGGGGTTGAAGGGAATCAGGTCCATTTTGACGGCGTATTTCAGCGCCTTGTGGATATTGGCGTGATAGTGGATCACCGTACCGGGCGACACGGTTTTCAGCTCATGCAGATAAAAGCTCTGAATGTGCTTGGCTTGGATTCCGTCCAGCGTCAGTCCGGTGTTTCGGAAATACGGTGCGATCTTTCCCTTTACCATCTGCGTGTAAGAGGAAAAGGTGGTCTTTTCCACCGAGCTGCGGATAATCTCCAGCCACAGCTCCATGTAGTCGGCAAACAGCATATCAGAGGAGATGTCCTCGTTCTCCTTGCTCACAACCGGCGGGACAAAGCTCTTGCGGGTGTCCAGCAGCAGCTTCTCGGCGCGGCGCTTGTTTCCCTTTGCGGGAAGTCCTGTGGGAATCCACGGCTGCCTGCGTTTGCCGTTGGCGTCCGTGTAATTCAGCACCATGTAGTAATTGTCGTTTTTTATTTGCAGGTGTCCTGCTATCATAAACTCTACCTCCTTTGCGGATAGCACATGAACGGGCACCCTTTCGGACCGTTTTTATTATACGCCCGGCGGGAATGCCCGTCCAATGTGCCATACAAGTTCAAATCCCGGCTACGCCGCCGGCTGCGGATTTCCCGCCGAGAGTGCGTAGCGGATCACATTGATTTTCGGTACGCGGTATGCATTGCCGATTTTCATGCCGGGAATGTCGCCGTCGCCGATCAGCGCATAGGCCAAATGACGGCTGATGCCCAGCATCGCCTGCACCTGCGCCACATTTACAATGTCGGGGTAGTCCGTGAACATCACCTCGTATAGGGTCTGAATTTCGATTTTAGTCATCGGCACCACCTCCATCGTCACCAAGCACATGTGCGAGAAGCATATCAAGCTCTTCTTCTGTGTTCACCGGAGAGAGGCTGACGATACCCTCTTCGTTTTCATCCTCACCGAAGGGAGTGCCGCCTTCGCATACGATATTATCCAGTTTTTCCGAAATAGCATGGATTACATAGTGAACCTCTTCCTGAGAGAGAATAAACACAAGCTCGTGTCCGCACTCATCATCAAAGGTTGCCACAAGCTTATCGTCGCTGCGGTCAATACCGTTATCAGCATCGATGAGAAATTCAAGGAAAAGATCCTCAACAAAGAGGCAACCCGCCTCGGAAAAATCTGCGATCATACGGTCAAGCTCCTGTTTTCTGCTTTCGCTCAAACGGTTAAAATCAAAATTAGCTTTCATAATTTAATCTCCTTTCACCGGGCATCCCGGTCTTTGCGCTGACGCGCCAAATGTTTGTTGTAAAAATCCATGGCCTTGACAAGCGTCTCGGTCATCTGCTTCACGGAGGTGTCCGGACGGAAAAAGCTGCGGAGCTTGTCTACCGGCACCTTCACATATTCCACCTGATTGCCCTTAACCTCGGACAGAAGCTGCAGCACCGCGTCATCCGTGAGAGTCTGCGCCTCGCTCATGCGCCGCAGCCGCCGGGCCTGAGACAAGGACGGCGTTACCTCATCGCTGTCCATCACGGAGAAGAGCATTTCCTGCTCAGACGGCTGCAAATAGGACAGCTCCACCGCCGGAGTCAGGGCGATCTTGCCCTCGTCCACCAGCTTCAGGATGTCGGGGATTAGGTGGGTGAGTCGGATGTATCGGAACACTTGATCTCGGCTTTCACCGGCACATTTGCCGATTTCCGTCGCTGTGTCGAAATTCGTCGCAACTTGCGACGAATTCTTTTCAAGGCGACCCGCCTTCCGTTTCATCGCATCCATTTTCATCTTGTACGCAAAGGCCTTCTCCGACGGCAAAATA
>ERZ1027076.149-NODE-149-length-26838-cov-10.183587_pt1 | contig 26838 bp, 20 predicted proteins | sample MGYA00519416_ERZ1027076 | MGnify/ENA primary metagenome ERZ1027076 (study PRJEB26926, sample SAMN06164525) | human gut metagenome | biome: ENVO:00009003; feature: ENVO:2100002; material: ENVO:00002003 | host: Homo sapiens | place: USA | collected 2012 ... | reverse complement strand
AGCTGCAGGTCTCTCCCCCGCACGTTCTGACCAAGGTCATCGACGGCAAGACCTATGAGCCTATGGAGCATGTCGTCATCGATGTGCCCACCCAGTATCAGGGTGCTGTCATGACCGGTCTGGGCCAGCGCAAGGCTATCCTGCAGCAGATGGAATCTCTGGGCACCGACCGCGTGCGTCTGGAGTTCCGTATGCCCAGCCGCGGCCTGTTCGGCTACCGCAACCAGTTTCTGACCGATACCCACGGCGAAGGCATCATCAACCAGATCTTCGACGGTTACGATGTCTGGGCTGGCATGATTGCCAACCGCTCCACCGGTTCTCTGGTCAGCTTCGAGACCGGCGAGGCCGTCACCTACGGTCTGTTCAACGCACAGCAGCGCGGTACTCTGCTGGTGGGCGCCGGTGAGAAGGTCTACGAAGGCATGGTCATCGGCTACACCGCTTCCGGCGAGGATGTGGATGTCAACGTCTGCAAGACCAAGCACCTGACCAACACCCGTGCATCCGGCTCCGATGATGCTCTGCGCCTGATCCCCATTAGCAAGCTCAGCCTGGAAGGCTGCCTGGAATTCCTTGCACAGGACGAGCTGCTGGAGGTCACTCCTGAAAATCTGCGCATCCGCAAGCAGATCCTGAACCACGAGCAGCGCATGAAGGCCAAGAGCAAGCTGAAATAAGCCTTTCCTTCTTTTATAATATGTACTTTACCGTCCTGCAGCGTTTCAAAACACTGCAGGACGGTTTTATTTTGCCAAAAATGATTCATTTTTTAAAAAAAGGCTTGCAAAAGGCATTCTTATGCGGTATAATATCTCTCGCAGTCACAAATGTGATTTGCCTCTTTAGCTCAGTCGGTTAGAGCACCTGACTGTTAATCAGGGTGTCGCCTGTTCGAGTCAGGCAAGAGGCGCCAGAAGAAAAGGCAATGTTCCACAGAACATTGCCTTTTTTGTTTGTCCCATACTACACCCTTTTTCTGTACAGCCATGCAGTCGTGTTTCTCCTCTGTTTTTTGGGCTTCTCTGTCCAAAAAGCACAGCATTCATGCGAAAAAAGCATCAAGCATAATGATTTCTTAAAATTTGACTACTTGAAGAAGATGTCACATTGTGGTATACTGCTTATAAGCTTTGGGAATTTGTATCTGTTTTTCCAAAGTCCGGCACACAGATCAAAGGGTAGGTGCTCCCTTCTTTTGATAGCAGCCGACCGGTGTTTTGTCATGGTTCTCCGCAGGACAGGACAAAGCACCGGTCTCTGTGCTGTTGTTTCAGGCTCCGGCTCTTTTCACGTTGTCAGATCTGCGGCAGGCCGCTTCTTCAAAACGCCTGCCGCTGTTTGAATAAATTTGTATATGATCAAAGGAAGCATCTATGCGTTATACCTATGTCCGGCAGCACGACACTACTGACTGTGCGGCTGCCTGCCTCGCAATGGTGTGCCTCCATTACAAAAAGGAAGTTACCATCACCCGCCTGCGCGATATGATGGGTACCGACCTGAAAGGCACGAACCTTGTTGGTTTGCAGAAAGCCGCTAATGAGTTGGGTTTCACCACTGCAGCGGTTCGCGTAGACCGTGAAAATTTCCTCAGCGATTTCTCGCTGCCCTGCATTGCGCAGGTCATCACCGATCAGGGTCTGGCCCACTTTGTGGTCGTCTTTAAAAAGACCACCATCAAAGATGACGGTGAGCGTCGTCGGCACATGCTGAAAGAAGCCGAAGCCGCCAAGGAAGATGAGAAGAACGGCAAAAAACACAAGTGCAAGGATTATGTCGTGATCGGCGACCCCGGCAGTGAGCTGAAAAAGATCTCTCTGGATGAGTTCTACAAGAACTTTACCGGTGTTCTGCTGCTGATGAACCCCACCTCGGAGTTCAAGGGCGGTAAGATCGAAAAGGGCGGCATGTTCAAGCGTTACGTCGACCTGTTGCTGCCCCAGAAAAAGCTTTTTGCCTATGCGATCCTGAGTTCTCTGATCGTTACGATTCTGGGCATTGCCTCCTCCATGTTCAACAAGATCCTGATGGACGAGGTCTTGCCATATGGCCTAGACAATCTGCTGGTCACGCTGATCCTTGTGTTCAGCATGGTCAGCATCACCAATACGCTGGTGGGCTTTGTCCGGCAGTGGGTTCTGATCCACCTATCCATCAAGATCGATATTCCGCTGATGCTGGGTTACTTCGGGCATATCTTCCGTCTGCCCATGAAGTTCTTTGCCACCCGCAAGACTGGTGATATCACCACCCGTTATTCGGATGCAAACACCATCAAATCCATCTTTACCAGCATTGCGCTGAGCCTGATCATGGATATCTCGATGGCCATTATCACCGGTATCATCCTGTTCCGCATGAATGCGATGCTCTTCTCGATCTCGCTGTTCATGGCTCTGGTCAGCATTCTGCTGGTGCTGATCTACAAGCAGCCTTACAAAAAGATCAACGAAGAGACCATGGTGCAGTCCGCTGCACTGAACAGCCAGATGATCGAGAGCCTGCGCGGCATTGAGACGGTCAAGTGCAACGCCAACGAGGATACCGAAATGGAGAACCTCGAGCGTGAGTACATCAAGAGCCTGAAGATCAGCCTGCGCTCCAGCAAGATCAGCACCACGCAGGGCCTGATTTCCTCCTTCATTTCCACCGGTTTCAGCATGCTGACCACCTATGTGGGTATCAGTCAGGTTCTGAAGGGTGAGATGACACTGGGCGGATTCATGGCCTTCAGCACGCTGTCCTCTTACTTTACTTCCCCGCTGAGCAACCTGATCGGTCTGCAGATGCAGATTCAGGAGGCCAGCATTTCCATGAAGCGTCTGGGCGAGATCATGGATTATCCCTCCGAGACGGTCGGCGACGAAGACCGCACCGATCTGGACAAGGTGGAGGGCGATATCGAGTTCAAGGATGTCACTTTCCGTTATGGCAACCGTGCCCCTGCACTGGATCACATCAGTTTTACCATTCCGGCCGGTAAAAAGGTCGCGCTGGTGGGCAGCAGCGGCAGCGGCAAATCCACGATCACCAAGCTTCTGCTCAAGTATTATGAGCCGGAAGATGGCGAGATCGACTTGAACGGTGTGAATCTGGCTGAATACACCAATGACTCTGTCCGCCGCGCAATTTCTTATGTGCCGCAGAACGTTGAGCTGTTCAGCAAGACCATTTATGATAACATCCGCGTTTCCCGTATGGACGCTACGATGGACGAAGTCAAGGAAGCTGCCAAGAAGGCAGATGCTCACGACTTTATCCGTCATCTGCCCCTGCAGTATAACACCTATCTGGAAGAAGCAGGCAACGGCCTGTCCGGCGGTGAAAAGCAGCGCATTGCGCTGGCACGCGCTTTCCTGAAAGATTCCAACCTCTACATTCTGGATGAATCCACCAGTAATCTGGACTTTGCTACGGAAAATCTGATCTTCAACATGATCTACGATCAGCTTGCAGATCGTTCCATGCTGATCGTAGCTCACCGCCTGTCCACTGTTCGTGACTGTGATCTGATTCTTGTGATGGATCACGGTAAGATCGTGGAACGCGGCACGCACGATGAGCTGCTTGCCAAGGAAGGCAAGTACTACGAGCTGTGGAACATGCAGCAGGGTATCTACCGCAGCAAAAAGGCAGAGCCCAAGCAGTCTGTCATGCAGGCCGTGGTGGAAGAGGATGACGACGGTGAGTCGATTACCTATTGATGTGTTGCAGCCGGGTGCGTACCCGGTTACATATGAAAGGGAGTCATTCATGATGGATAGCTTGATTTGACATAGTTTTGCTGTGTCAGATAAAAAAGAGCTAGAAAGACTTTCTGTTTAGTAGAAGTAGATGGTGTTATCCTGAACAGGCCCCGCCTGCTCAGGTAACTATGCCTCACTATGGTGTGCCCGGAGGCAAAATGCCTCCGGGCACATTTTATTTGCAAGATCCCTATTACTTTTATAAGTAGTAGGCGATCGGGAGCGGAGAGGAAGTTGCTCTCTGCAGCGGTTTTCTCCCCTTTCTCGATTGCCTATTACTGCCTCTTCTGAGGTAAATCTGAAAAGGAACCGAGGTATTCAACATGAAAGAGATCAAAGTAGCCGAGAACAAGACCCTGAAGCTCACCAATGTGCTCTCCCGTGAGATCCATCCGGAAGAGATGGCCAGTCTGCCCGTGGTGCTGACCCAGATGCACAACTTTATCAAGAGCAACAACGCACAGCCCATTGGCCCCATTGTGCAGGCCATGGTGGTTGGTGAGGACCGTCAGATGCACCTGTACATGATGCAGCAGGCTACCCAGTTCATCAGCCAGATGGAGCAGGACTACCATATGGATGCTGTTCTGCGCGTGAAGAACTGCCTGTATGCCCACTACACCGGCCCCATGCCCGAAAGCCAGCTGGCTTCCTACAAGCTGCAGGTCCACGCTTTTGAGAATGAGCAGAAACTGACCGGCACCTCCTATACCATCTATGTCAATCAGGACGAGGATGATGCCGTGGTCGATGTCTTTATGGAGACCAAGTAATTATGACGATTAAAGTTCAGAACCTTTCGGATCTGCAGGACCGCCGCATCATGATGGAAAAAAAGCTGCCGCCTTATGGCTACGCTTTTGTCATTCTGGTGGGCATCTTCATGCTGTTTCTGGTGGTGTGGAGCACCCATACCAACCGCATTTATGTCAGCCAGAACGCAGGCACCGTGCAGGCCAGCAATAAAACCTATATCATGTCCAGTTATTCCGGCTCCATTACCGAGATGTATATTTCGGAGGGCAGCTATGTGAACGAGGGCGACCTCGTGGCCCACATCAAGAGCACGGATATCGACATGCAGCAGGATAACCTGGAAAGCCAGCTCAAGATCTACCAGACCCAGCTGGACCAGTACAACAAGCTGCTGCAGTGCGTGCAGGATGATACCAACTACTTCAGCGAGACAAACCCCGAAGATCAGCCCTACTACTATCAGTACGAGACCTACAAGAGTCAGGTCTCCCAGAAGACCTTTGATGCCACGGCCTATCAGGCTGCCGGTTACTCCGATGCTCAGATCAAGACCATGATGGAGCAGAGCCAGAGCGAAGTAGAAGCTCTGTACTACTCTACCATGCAGTCCATCTCCCAGAGCATTACCAGCGCACAGAGCAACGTGGACAACGTTCAGGCTCAGCTCGATGCCTTGAACACCGGTGCCAACGATTACTACATCTACGCCCCCACCTCCGGTGTGATCCACATGGATACTCCTTACAAAGAGGGCATGGTGCTGAGCGCAGGCTCCCCGCTGGCCACTGTTGCCAGCGAGAACGACGATCTGGAGATCGTTGCCATGGTCACCGTGAATGACCGCCCGCTGCTTCATGTGGGTGACCCGTGCAAGATCGCCATTACCGGCCTTTCGGAGTATTCCTATGGCACCCTGACCGGCACTGTAACGGCCATTGACAGTGACGTGACGGCCAGCTCCAACGCTTCCTACTATAAGATGACCATTAAGCCCGATGCCACTTATGTGGTGAGCCGCAGCGGCGACAAGGTGGATCTTTCCAACGGCATGAGCGTTACTGCCCGCGTGGAGTACGATCAGGTCACCTATTTCGAGTACGCAATGGAAGCCCTGGGCGTTCTGTTCCGCTAAACCGGAGCTGTGCTGACTGCCAGCCGCCGTTATATCACCCAAAGAGGTACACTTACTATGAAATCAACCGCAAAAAAACTGGCCGTCTGTGCGGCAGCGCTCTGCCTGCTGGCCTGCGGCACAGCTGTGTCTGCGGCCGCAGCAAGCCCTGTCTCCGGCCTTGCCCTGAGCGGCGTTGCCATGCCGTGGGATCAGGACGTGCCTGCCGAAAGCATTGAGGCCGGCAGCTATACCGCCAACATGCTGCTGGGTTCCTCTCAGCAGCTGTCTCCTGTGGTGCGTCCGCGCAACTCTACCGACTCGGTTGTCTTTATCTCGGACGATACTTCCATCCTGACCGTGAGCAACTCCGGTGTCGTGCAGGCTGTGGGCGTAGGCACCACCCGCATCACCGCTGCCGCAGGCAACCAGATCTGTGCCTACACCATCGTTGTCTCCATGGATTCTTCCATGATCGTTACCGAGATGGACCTTTCCCTTTCCTCCAACACCATCTATGTTGGCAACTCGGTCTCGGCACAGCTGCAGGTGCGGCCTACTTCGGCTTCCAACTATGCCACCGTCGCCCTGACCTCTTCCAATGAGAAGGTCGCCACGGTGAACAATTTCGGCCGTGTTACCGGCATTGCCCCCGGCACCGCCACCATTACCGCTACCTGCGGTTCGGTGACTGCTACCACCAATGTCACGGTCATGAGTATTCCCAACTCCAGCACTGGCACCGCCAGCACTGGTTCTTCCAACAGCGGTCAGGTCGTCACGGTGAATCCTTCCTACGTTGTGCTCAAGCCCGGTGCCACCCGCACCCTGACCGCCAGTGTCAAGCCTTCTTCCGCTTCCCAGAAGTTCACCTATAAGTCCGCCAACAGCAACATTGCCACGGTCAGCCCCAGCGGCGTGATCACGGCTGTGGGCACCGGCGCTACTTCCATTACCGTTTCCAACGGCACTGCATCCGCCATGGTCACGGTCATCGTCAACCGTTCGGCTGCATCTTCTTCCGATAATTCTTCGGACAGCAGCTCCACCGAATCGGATAACGATACTCCCATCGAGATCGATCCCGTTGTGCAGGCCATTCAGGACAGTGAGGACAACGAGATCGTTTTCACACAGGCCGAGGTGCCTACCGTGACCGGTGATATCCTCAATGCGCTGCGCACCACCGGCAAGACCCTGTGCGTGGTGGGTGATGGCTACACCATGCAGATTGCAGGCAGCGGTGTCAAGAGCACCACCAGTGAGCTGGACACCATGCTCATCCTGACTGAGTCCGATCAGGGCATTGAGTTTGAGCTGGACAAGGGCAAGGCTCTTCCCTGCTCGGTACGCATCGATCTGGATGTGAGCACCTATACCCGCCTGTATCTGTACAACGCCGTCTCCAACAAGTGGCAGTACCTGAACAGCTACACCGACGGCATCATCACTGCCGATACTGCAGGCCGTTATCTGCTGACCAACCAGAACCTGAAATTTGCCAATATCAACTGGACCTTCTTCATTGCCGGTGGTGTTGTAGTGGTTCTGATCGGCATTGCATATGTTGTGCTGAAAAAGCGCTACTGGTTCTGGTAATTTTCAAAACCACTCTTTCATGAAACAGTAAGACCCTCTCTGAGTGTGATATGCTCCCCCTAGAGTAGACAGAGTAAAACAAAAACTCTGCGTACTCTGGGGGTATTTTTATGTCAAGAAAGAACAATCACTTTTGCACAAAAAATTCGCCGTCTCCTTGTGGAAACGGCGAACAAAAACTTATATTATTTCTCTGTCTACTTGACGGAGCGCACTTCAATGGAACGCCTGGGCTTTGTTTGCATTATGATGTCTGCCTTCGTTACTTTTCAATGGGCTGCGAGGGCTTCCAGTCCTTGTAGTTCTCGTAGCGGCTCTCGCGGATCTTGGTGTGGGACCAGATCTCGTCCGCCGTGGGCTGCCAGTTGGCCGCATAGTTCTTGCACTTCTCGCACAGGTGCTCCACGCTCTCCGGCGACTGCAGGTCGGTGCTGTGGGCACCGGTCTCGTGCACCATCTTCTGCAGCAGTTCGGGGTTTTCCAGCATCGGGCAGGGACGCAGATGGTTCTTGTTGAAGGGCTGGCCGTTGTGATAAGCCATGAACAGCGGGCTGTGCAGAATTTCCAGAATGCTCTGGTCGTGGATATTGGCATTGGAGTAGTGGATGAACACGCACGGCTCTGCGTCACCGGCAGAGTTGATGTGGAAGTAGTTGCGTCCGCCGGCAATGCAGCCGCCCACGAACTCGCCATCGTTCTGGAAATCCATGGGGTAGAACGGGATATCGCACTCTTCCGAGCGCAGATAGCGGATGCGGTCGATCATATATTTGCGCTGCTCCGGGGTAGGCATCAGTTCCGGTGCTGCCTCGTTGCCCACGGGCATGTAGTGGAAGTAGAAGCCGAAGTGTGCACCCTTCTCACACAGGAAACGCATGAACTCATCGTTGGTAACAGCTTCGATATTATCGCGGGTGTAGCAGATGGACGTGCCGAACACGATGCCGTGCTCCTTGAGCAGATCCATAGCATGCATAACAGCGGCATAGTGCCCCTCACCGCGGCGGGCATCGTTGGTCTCCGGGGTGCCCTCGATGGACAACATGAAGGCAATGTTGCCCAGACGCACCACCTCTTTGCAGAAGGGCTCATCGATGAGGGTGGAGTTTGTGTAGATGGCAAACTGCACATCATTGTGCTTCTCGGCCAGCTTGAGGATATCAGCCTTGCGCACCAGCGGCTCGCCGCCGGTCAGCATGTACAGGTATACGCCCAGCTCCTTGCCCTCGGTAACGATCTTGTCCATATCCTCAAAGCTGAGGTTGTTCTTGTTGCCATACTCGCCAGCCCAGCAGCCCACGCAATGCATGTTGCAGGCGGAAGTGGGGTCGAACAGGATCAGCCAGGGGATGTTGCACTGATACTTCACGCGGTTCTCGCGGATGGTCTTGGTGCCGCGGAAGAAAGCCTCGTAGCCCAGATTCAGCGCCATGGTGCGGGCCACGTTGGGGTCGGTCTGATCCAGCACACAGTTGATGAGCTTGGACCACTTGCTGTCGGGGTCGGTCAGGGTCTGTCTGGCGTGTTCGTAGGCTTCAGCGCTGAACGAACTGCCATAGAACTGCTTTGCGACATCCACCAGCTGTCCCACGGTTTTCTGACGGTCTTTATCGGCATGAGAAAGCACCACGTCCACCATTTTACCAACGGCAGCACGCTGCATTTTATGAGTCAGGCTCTCAACAGAAGTATTCATTATCCTTTTCCTCCAAACGGTATTTTTCGGAAATCTCTTTTTCTATTTCTATGCCATTACTCTACCATTCTATCCCACAAGTTACCATAAACAGAAAAAGCACCGTGATAGAAAACCCATCACGGCGCGGATTATGATAAAATTTTGTCGTTCTTCCGGTTCAACCGTCCTGTTCCAGATGGATCTTATTGCTGGCAAGGCGGCATAACGCGCGGCGCAGATCGCCCTGCAGCATCCGTCCCATACGTTCTACCATCACAGCGGGCTCGGTCTTCATATCCCGGCGGATCCATTCCAGCACCACGCCCACCAGCGCATATTTGTAAAAATCCACCACAAACTGCTTGTCATCGTCCTGCACGGTGATGTCGCGGCATTCGCGATCCGCAAATTCCTTCAGCATGGGGTCCAGAAGCTTGTACAGATACTGCTCCACCTGTTCACGACCCACAGAGCGGTATACGTTCAGTACCAGTGCTTTGTTATCCCGGATCTGGTGCAGGATTTCCAGAAATGCTTCGGTCCATGTATCAAAGCTCTGGCGGCCTTCCATCGCCTTGACCGCATCTTCCGTCAGGATCCAATCCACCAGATCGTAAATATCCTTGAAGTGGTAGTAGAAAGTCATGCGGTTCACGCCGCAGTCCTCGGTGATATCGTTGATCGTGATCTTATTGAGGGGCTTTTCCAGCAGCAGCTTTTTCAGCGATGCTTCCAGTGCCCGCTTCGTTGTTTGTGACACAAAGACCTTCCTTTCCCGACCGTAGAAATTTTTCCTGCTGCGTACGGCGATTGGCAGCTTCGTACATTATAATACCGCAAAAGCCATCCCGATTGCAAGCATTGATTCTGTCCATTTTGTAAACAAAGAACGACTTCCTGCGTTTTCACTCCGGCAGTTTCTCGTTTCAAAAGCCGTTTCTCAGCCCCCCAAACCCCTTCCGGCGGTGCGCAATGCCTGCAAAAGCGGCTTCTTCCGGCAAAAAAGCGGAAAAGGCCCTTGATTTTATATTCCTCTACGCTTAGAATGGGAGCAGACGGCTGTGATTGAAGTGCCGTTTTGAGGGAGGGTACAAACTATGATGGATACCATTGGTTTTCTGGGCTGCGGCAACATGGGTGGAGCCATCGCCCGTGCCGTTTGCAAAGCTGTTGACCCTAAGAAAGTTTTTCTGGCAAACCGCACTGTGGCCAAGGCACAGGCACTGGCCAAAGAACTGGGCTGCAAAACAGCCACCAATGCCGAGGTGGCCGGTGACTGCGACCTGATCTTTCTGGCGGTAAAGCCCCAGATGATGGAAGCTCTGCTCCAGCCGCTCAAGTTCACCTTTGACGAGCGCCCCAGCCGTTTTGTGCTGTGCAGCATGGCGGCGGGCCTTTCGATCGCCCGCATTCAGGAGATGGCCGGTGAGGACTTTCCTGTGATCCGCATCATGCCCAACACCCCGGCTTCTGTGGGCGAGGGTATGATCCAGTACTGTTCCAGCAATGTCACCGCTGAGGAAGAAGAAGCCTTCCTCAGGATCATGGCTCCTGCGGGCCGTCTGGATGCCGTGCCGGAAAGTCTGATCGATGCCGCCAGCTGCGTTTCCGGCTGCGGCCCGGCATGGGTGTACCAGTTTATTGAGGCTCTGGCCGACGGCGGCGTGGCCTGCGGCCTGCCCCGCGCCAAAGCGCAGGAATATGCCGCGCAGATGGTTCTGGGCAGCGCAAAGCTGGTGCTGGAAAGCGGAAAGCATCCCGGCGAACTCAAGGATGCTGTGTGCAGCCCCGGCGGCAGCACCATTCAGGGCGTGCGCGTGCTGGAAGAGCACGGCCTGCGCGGTGCGGTGATGGATGCCGTAATCGCCTCGTACAATAAGACAAAGGAAATGGGAAAGGGTTAAGGATATCATGCGCATCGTTGTAAAAGTAGGCACTTCTACTCTGGCATACGCCACCGGACGGCTGAACATCCGCCACACGGAACAGCTGGTCAAGGTGCTCAGCGACCTGAAAAACGAGGGCCATGAGGTCATTCTGGTGTCCTCCGGTGCCATTGGCATGGGCGTGGGCAAGCTCTCACTGCCAACCCGCCCAAAGGACACCACCACCAAGCAGGCCTGCGCCGCTGTGGGCCAGTGTGAGCTGATGTACACCTACGACCGGCTGTTCAACGCCTACAATCACACCGTGGCGCAGATCCTGCTCACCGGCGTGGACGTGGAGCACACCGAACGCCGCGTGAACTTTCAGAACACCCTGTCCCGCCTGCTGGAGCTGGGTGCCCTGCCCATCATCAACGAAAACGACACCGTTGCCACCGATGAGATCACCTCCATTGGCGACAACGACACGCTGGCGGCCATCGTGGCCTGCTGCGCCAAGGCTGACATGCTGGTGCTGCTGAGTGACATCGACGGCCTGTACACCGCCAATCCCCACACCCACACGGACGCAAAGCTCATCCCGCTGGTGGAGGAGATCACCCCCGAGGTGATGGCTCTGGCCGATGGTGCCGGTTCGGCCCTTGGCACCGGCGGCATGGCCACCAAGCTGCGCGCTGCCCGCATGGTAACGGGCAGCGGTGCCGATATGGTCATTGCCAACGGCGCACACCCGGAGCTTTTGTACGACATTGCCGCAGGCAGATCCGCAGGCACCCGCTTTGCGGCCCGCAAGGAGGACTGAACACATGACCACACAGGAAATTCTGGAAGCCGCCCGCAGCGCCAAAAGTGCCCTTGCGCTGGCCGATAACACCGCCCGCAACGCGGCCCTGCTGGGCATGGCAGATGCGCTGTGCAGCGCAGACGATCAGGCGGCCATCCTTGCCGCCAACGCTGAGGACATGGCTGCGGCCAAGGGGCACATCAGCGATGTGATGCTGGACCGTCTGGCCCTGACCGCACCGCGTATTGAAGCCATGGCGCAGGGCATCCGCGAGGTTGCCGCTCTGCCCGACCCGGTGGGCCGGGTGCTGAACCGGGTGGAGCGCCCCAACGGGCTTGTCATTGAAAAGACGGCTGTGCCCATGGGTGTGATCGCCATTATCTACGAGAGCCGCCCCAATGTGACCAGCGATGCCACTGCCCTTGCCATCAAGAGCGGCAACGCCTGTATCCTGCGCTGCGGCAAGGAGGCCTGGCGCAGTGCCAACGCTATCGTCACCGTTCTGCGGCAGGGCCTGAAAAAAGCCGGTCTGCCCGAGACAGCGGTCTGCCTGATCGAGGACACCACCCACGCTTCTGCCAATGCTCTGATGACCGCTGTAGGCTATGTGGATCTGCTGATCCCGCGCGGCGGTGCCGGGTTGATCCGTGCCTGCGTTCAGAACGCCAAGGTTCCCTGCATCCAGACCGGCACCGGCATCTGCCATGTGTACGTAGACGACACCGCCGATCTGGACAAAGCTCTGGACATCATCGAGAACGCAAAAGCCAGCCGCCCCAGCGTGTGCAACGCCGAGGAGGTGTGCCTTGTGCACTCTGCCATTGCCGGGCAGTTTCTGCCCCGTCTGGCCCAGCGGCTTGGCCCGGACCGCATTGCAAAGGGTCTGCACCCGGTGGAGCTGCGGCTGGATAAGCGCGCAGCCGCCATCATCTCCGGCACCCCTGCCGGAGAAAAGGACTTTGACACCGAATTTCTGGACTACATCCTCGCGGTCAAGGTCGTGGACAGCGTGGAGGAGGCCATCGGGCATATTGCTGAGCACTCCACCGGCCACAGCGAGGCCATCCTGACCCAGACACAGGCCCATGCCGACCTGTTCACTGCCGCAGTGGACAGCGCCGCCGTGTATGTGAACTGTTCCACCCGCTTTACGGATGGCGGTGAATTCGGCCTTGGGTGCGAAATGGGCATTTCCACCCAGAAACTCCACGCCCGTGGCCCCATGGGACTGGCCGAGCTGTGCAGCTACAAGTATATCATCCACGGCAATGGTCAGATCCGCTAAAGCCCGCTGAACCCACCTTTCCAGTGCGGAAATCGGGAGTGAGCGTTTTCTCCATAATATTCATAATTTAGAAACGAAACTGAAAAGCTTTTTCCGAAACAGGCTGGTGCGATTTGCGCCAGCCTGTATTTTTGTTTTATTTTCATGAAATGTTCTTTCAGCAAAGACAAAAACTGAATTATGTTTTCAATCTGCCTTTCCTGTTCGCTCACTGATATGGATGATTGTATCCCAGTTTTCTGCACTTCTCACAAAGATATAGTCTTACTTTCTCCATTTTGTTTTATAAAAAGTACAAGAGCCCCCTTGACAACCCCTATTTCGATGCGGTAAAACTATATTGGAAAACTTGATAACGATTTCACTTCATTTCACTTTCCAATGAGAAAGTTGTTCGTCACACACAACACTATACTTGGAACAAAGGAGAGAGCAATATGACGATCGCCATTCTTGCACACGATTCCCGCAAAGAGCTTGCACTGCAGTTCTGCACTGCTTACAGCGCCATTTTGTCCAAAAACACAGTCATTGCTACCGGCACCACCGGACGGATGCTGGCGCAGACTACCGGCCTGCCCGTGCACTGTTATCTCTCCGGGCGCTTGGGCGGTGTGCAGCAGATCACTTCCCGCATTGCGTGCGACGAAGTGGATCTGGTGTTGTTCTTCCGTGACCCGCTGAAAGCGGATGCCGCCAGCATCACCGAGCAGAATCTGCTCCGCCTGTGCGATATGCACAGCGTACCCATTGCCACCAACATTGCCACCGCCGAGGTCTTGCTGCGCGGTATGGATCAGGGCGACCTGGACTACCGCGAGGGGATGCATCCCGCTCTTGTGGAGCCAATGCCCACCGTGCAGCGCCACGCCGTGTGATGAATCGTGTATAGAGTATCGGGAAAGAGACAGCGCCGCAGGAAACTTCCTGCGGCGCTGTTGTTTTTTGTTTTGCTTTTATTTCAGTAAAGCCTGCAGCTTTTCCAGCCGGCGGACGGCTTCGTCCAGCACATCGGTGCCGCGGGCAAAGTGCATCCGGATCAGGTGGTTCACCGGCTCCCGGAAGAAGCTGGAGCCAGGCACAGCGGCCACGCCCACTTCCCGGATCATCCACTCACAGAACTGCAGGTCGGTCCAGCCCTTGAACTGGGGCAGCGCCAGAAAATCGGAAATATCGATCATCACAAAATAGGTGCCCTGCGGAACATTGTGCTTCAGCCCCACACGGTCCAGTCCGGCCAGAAAATGATCGCGTTTTTCGGTGTAAAGGGCCTGCAGCTCTTCGTAATAGCTGGCGGGCATCTCCAAACCGGCCACAGCGGCCTCCTGCAGGGGTGCAGCCGCACCCACAGTGAGGAAGTCGTGCACCTTGCGCGCGCCCTCAATGACCTCTGCGGGTCCGATCAGATAGCCCAGACGCCAGCCCGTGATGGAGTAAGTCTTGGAGAGCGAGTTGCAGGTGATGGTGTGCTCAAACATGCCGGGCAGGCTTGCCATGCAGATATGCTCTGCCGGCGCATAGATGATATGCTCGTACACCTCATCCGTCACCACAAAGGCATCGTACTGGATGGCCAGCTTTGCAATGGCTTCCAGCTCGTCGCGGCGGAACACCTTGCCGCAGGGATTGGAGGGGTTGCACAGGATCAGCGCCTTGGCACCCTCGGCAAAGCCCTTTTCGATCAGGCTGATGTCAAACTCATAGGTGGGCGGCACCAGCGGGATATAGATGGGTTCCGCGCCCGAAAGAATGGCATCGGCACCGTAGTTCTCGTAGAACGGTGAGAAGATCATCACCTTGTCGCCGGGGTTGCAGATGGTCATCATGGCTGCCATCATGGCCTCAGTGCCGCCGCAGGTCACGCAGATCTCGGTGTTGGGGTCTACTTCGTGGTGCAGGGCAGGGCCGGTCTTTTTTGCCAGCGCCTCGCGGAAGTTTTGCGCGCCAAAGGTCACAGCGTACTGGTGCGGGCCTTTGTAAGCCGTTTCGGCCAGAGCGTCCAACAACTGCTTCGGCGGGTCAAAATCCGGGAAGCCCTGCGAAAGGTTGATGGAGTCGTACTGGTTGTTGATGCGGGTCATGCGGCGGATAACAGAATCCGTGAAGGTACCCACACGGTCACTTAAAACAGGCATGCGCTCTCCCCTTTTCAGCCCTTAAAATAAGCCTTCTGGATGGCCAGCAGCACGCCTGCACGGCTGGCAGCAAAGTTCAGACCGCCCTGCAGGTAGCAGGTGTACGGCTCACGCAGCGGGCCGTCGCAGGAAAGCTCGATGGTGCTGCCCTGTGTAAAGCTGCCGCTTGCCATGACCACCTCATCGGTATAGCCCGGCTCCGGAGAAGGTTCCGGGGCGGCATAGCTGTCCACGGGGCTTGCAGCCTGAATGCCCTGACAGAAGCCGATGAGCGCATCTGCAGTGCCTGCATCAAAGCAGGTGACGATGTCGTTGTGGTCGTCGCAGTAGCGCGGCACTGGATTCTTGCCCAGCAGCTCCAGCATACACTGGGCGTAAATGGCGGTCTTGATGGCCTCGCACACCACGCCGGGCGCATAGTAGAAGCCCAGATACATATCACGGGGCGTTTCCAGCGTGCAGCCCAGATCTTTGCCGAGACCGGGCGCATTCAGGCGGTAAGCGCACAGCTCCACAAGGTCTTTGCGGCCCGCAATGTAGCCGCCGGTGGGAGCGATGCCGCCGCCGGGGTTCTTGATCAGGCTGCCCACCACAAGGTCTGCGCCCATCTGACAGGGTTCCTGCGTCTGGGTGAACTCGCCGTAGCAGTTATCCACAAAAATAATGATGTCCGGGTTTGCGGCGCGGGCGGTATCCGCAATTTTTCGGATCGTTTCCAGATCAAAGGCATTGCGCTGCAGATAGCCGCGGCTGCGCTGGATGTGGCACACCTTTGCACCGGGGGCCTTTTGGGCGATCAGGTCATAATCCGGGGTGAAGTCGGCTTTCAGCGGAGCTTCATCGTACCGGATGCCGTAATCCATCAGGGTGCCGGTGCCCCTGCCCTTGCCGTCCAGACCGATCACACCTTCCAGCGTATCGTAGGGGCGGCCGGTGGCGGCCAGCAAGGTGTCCCCTGCCCGCAGCAGGCCGAACAGCGCCACAGCCAGCGTGTGGGTGCCGCTCTGGAACTGGCTGCGCACGAGGGCATCCTCTGCGCCCATCACCTCGGCAAAGATCTGCTCCAGCTTTGCGCGGCCGGTATCCCACAGGCCGTAGCCGGTGGTGCCCAGCATATCGGTGGAGGACATCTGGGTATCCGCAAAGGCTTTCAGCATTTTGAGCTGGTTAAAATCGCGGATCTCCTCCATATGGCGGAAGTAGGGCTGGCACAGCTCCATAGCCTTTTCGTCCAGCGCCAGAACTTCGGGTTTGTAATTGAAAAAGTGGTTCAGCATTGACATTATAACGGTTCCTTAATTTTATAGATTTTATAGAGCGCAGGCTTTCTGTCGGAATGACTCCTTCAGCCGCACTTCGTGCGCCAGCTCCCTCAGGGAGGGAGCTCCTGACGAAACCAGAACGTTTCACTTATGCAGAAAGCTTTTCCGTCCTGCCAAAGGCTCCCTCATTGAGGGAGCTGGCAAAACCGTCAGGTTTTGACTGAAGGAGTTTGTTCATATCTTGCATATTCCCCCAGCTTTTCAAAGCCAAGCCGGGTATAAAAGTGCACCCGCTCCGGGCTGCAGAGAAACACCGGGTGCTCCCCCTTGGCGGCAAGCTCGTTCGCCATCTGCACAATGAGCCGCCCGCCGATGCCCTTGCCCCGCAAAGGCCGGGCTGTCTGCCCGCAGGCCATGTAGGCCTGCCTGTTCGCAAGGGCATAGGCCCCTACCGTGCAGATCGTTTCACTTCCCTGCCGCAGCGCCCACACAAGGGCTTTGCCGCGGGTGCGCTTTGTGCAAAGCTCGGAGTAAAAGTCCTCCTGCTTTGCCGTATCCGCCGGGTAGAGCGCCCGTGCCACATCCATGGCAGAGGGTTCTCTGTCAAGGGTCAGTCCGGCCCGGAGCGTCTCGTCTGCAGCGGGCAGCGGCAGAGCCTTGCCGGGTGCAAGGCCGAATACAGTCAGCGTTTCAGCTTTGCACCACCCGGCAGGCGGTGGGCATTCGTTTTCGTCTAAAATGATGCTCTCACACCCGCAGAAAGCCAGAAAGCTGGCCAGCTCTTCCGGGTTTGCGTGCCCTGCTGCCCATGCGGTGCTGCCGCTGAGTTCCAGCGCCAGTGTAGGTCCTGCGTAGAATCGCCACGGCTGGCTTTTGCTAAAAAGGGCAAGATCCAGCGGCAGGGTCGCCCCCAGCACCCATTTCCCCCGGCAGGCATTTAAAAAGCGGGCGCGGTGGATTTTTGTGCTGACCTGCGCGATCACTTCAGCTCGTTGACGATCTTCTTGAACTCGCGGCCGCGCACCTCAAAGTTGGGGTACAGGTCAAACGATGCGCTGGCCGGGGACAGGATGATGATGTCACCGGGCTTTGCGCAGGCACGGGCCAGCTCCACAGCATGCTGCATGTTGTCGGCATGCTGGATGGGCAGCTCTGCTTCGTTGAAGTTCGGGTCCTCGCGCACAGCCTTTTCGATGCGGGGGCCGGTGGCACCCATCAGCACAAGGTTCTTCACGTGGGCCACCACTTCCGGTGCCAGCGGCTCATAGGGAATGTGCTTGTCGTAGCCGCCAGCGATCAGAATGACCTTCTGGTTAAAGCTGCGCAGACCGGCAATGGTGCGCGTCGGGCTGGTGCCGATGGAGTCGTTGTAGTACAGCACTCCGTCCAGCGTGCGCACCGGCTCAATGCGGTGCTCCACACCGGTAAAGGTGCTGCCCACCTTCTGGATGGCTTCCACGGGCACCTCGCCCCACACGGCAGCGGCAGCAGCCAGCAGGTTTTCAATGTTGTGCAGGCCGCGCAGCTTCACGTCCTTCTGGGCCAGGAAGGGGGTCACAACGCCATCCTCGGCCATGCAGAGCATGTTGTCCTCCTTGCGCAGGAAGGCACCGTTGTCGGTATCGTGCAGGCGGGTGAACCACACCTGCTTGCCCTTGCAGTCGGACTGCATGGAACGGCTGATCTCATTCTCATAGCCCAGCACAGCGCGGCAGGGCTGCTTCTGGTACAGCAGGATGTTGCGCTTGGCATCAATGTACTCCTGCATGTCCTTGTGGTGGTCCAGATGGTTGGGGGTGACATTGGTCACCACGGCAATGTTGGGGCTGGAATGCATGCTGATGAGCTGGAAGCTGGAAAGCTCCACCACAGCCACATCCTCGGGAGCCACCTCGGGCAGCATGGGCAGCAGAGCTGCGCCGATGTTGCCGCCCAGATGTACCTTGCGGCCTGCGGCCTCGTAGAACTTGGAGATCAGGGTGGTGGTGGTGGTCTTGCCGTCGGAGCCGGTCACGGCTACGATCTCGCAGGGGCAGAAGTCGAAGAACAGCTCCACCTCACTGGTGACCATGGTGCCTGCGGCCATGGCATCCTGCAGGGGCTTTTCAAAGTAGCCCACAAAGCCCGGGGTGCGCATGATGATATCCTGACCCTTGAAGCCATCCAGATAATTTTCGCCCAAGCTCAGGTCGATGCCCAGCTCCTTGATGGTTGCAGCGTAATCGCCAAAGTCCTCCACGCTCTTTTTCTGGTCGCACAGGGTCACATGGGCACCCAGCTCCACAAACTCCTTGATCAGGGTCTTGTGGCTGACACCGGCACCAATAAAGGCCACTTTTTTGCCTTTGATGAGTTCAATCAGTTTCTGCTGATCCTTCTGCATAAAAACAGTTCCTCCTCCATAATATCGTATTCAGAACGCACCTCAAAACGGGTGCAGAGATGTTTCGCTGTACCATTATAGTCCATTTAGCCGCAATTGGCAACGGAAAAACGCCCTTTTTGCCCCAAAAAGCAAGGTGAATTCACAATTCTGCAATTGTATTTTGCCGCTGTTTCTGCTACACTTGTCGAAGCAGAGTGCTTTTTGTATACAAAAAGCCTTTTTTCGCAAATACCATAGAATGAGGTCATCCCCTTGAAACAGTTCTTCCGTATTACCGCAGCATTGCTTGCTGCTGCGTTCCTGCTTGCGCTCACCGGCTGCGGCAGCAGTTCCAGTGCGCCAAGCTTTACATGGTTCGTGGATACCATTCCCGCAAACCTCGACCCGCAGGTGGCTTCTGCTGCCCCGGACGTGATCGCCTGCGAGAACCTTTACAGCGGGCTTGTCCGCAAAAAAGCGGATGGCGAGATCGTGCCCGATCTGTCCGAAAGCTGGACGATCTCCTCCGATGGCAAGACCTACACCTTCCAGATCAAGGACGGCCTGACCTACAAGGCCGTCAAGGGCGCTTCCACGGATCACACCATCACTGCCGAGGACTTTGTGTTTGCATTCCGGCGCATATTCCAGCCGCAGACAAATTCCCCTTATGCCGTGGAGTTTGCTGCCCTTGAGAACAGTGCTGCCGTGCTGGCTGGCACAGCCGATGCCAGCACGCTGGGCGTTTCGGCCGCCGGCCCGCTGACGCTGGTGTTCCGCCTGAGTGAAAAGGACGACAACTTCCTTGCCAAGCTCACCCTGCCCGGTGCCATGCCCTGCGATGAAGCATTTTTTGAGAGCACCCGCGGCACCTACGGCCTGACCGCCAAGACCACCCTTTCCAGCGGCAGCTTCTATCTTTACAACTGGACGGCCAGCGGCCTGTTCCTGCGCCGGGATGTCTCCTCCCCCATGATCGGCAGCCTGCGTCTGGTACAGAACACCGGCAGCACCGGCAAGAGCGCCGCCCAGCTCATTGCAGACGAAAAATGCTCCGCCGCGCTGGACGACACCGGCGAGGATACCTCGCTGCAGTCGGTGGATTACTCCGACACCACCTGGGCACTGCTGTTCAACAGCGCCGAAGATTCTGTGTTTGCCGATCAGGAACTGCGGCAGGCGCTTGCCGGCATCGCCCGGGAGAATGTGGATGTGCCCTCTTCCGGTCTGTACACCGCTGCCGAGGGTCTTGTGCCCACCGGCCTTTCCGTGGACGGCATCGATTACCGCAAGTCTGCCAGGAACCCGCTGCCCACCATCACCGACCCCCGTACATTGTACCTGAATGCACGGCAGGGCATGGCCAGCTCGGATTTTTCCGGCGTGACCATCCTGCTGCCGAAGGAAGCCGGCCTGACCGAACTGGCCGAGCAGATCAACGGCGCATGGCAGAAGGACTGCTCCCTTTTCTTCTCGGTGGAAGAGGTTCCGCAGGAGGAGTTCGACAAACGCCTTGCAGCGGGCAGCTACACCATTGCGCTGGCTCCCATCCGCGCCGAAGGCGGCAGCGTATACCAGATGCTGCAGCAGTTCACGGCCGAGGGCGGCGGCCTGACCGGCTGGTCCGACCCCATCTACTCTCAGCGTCTGGCCGAGAGTGCCCAGCAGACCGGCAACGCCCGCTGTGCCCTGCTGGCCGATTGTGAGCGCCAGCTGCTGGAAGGCTGCGCCGTGGTGCCGCTGCTGGGCCAGAACAGGCGTCTGCTGGTGGCGGACGGCATCACCGGCCTTGTGTTCGACCCCTTCACGCCAGTGCTGGACCTGACCGATGCCCAGAAAAACTGACATTCTCCGGCCCTTGACAATCCCGTCCCTCTTTGCTACAATAAATGAGCAACTTGCAGGGTTAGCTCATCCGGTAGAGCGGCTGCTTCCCAAGCAGCAGGCGGCGGGTTCGGGTCCCGTACCCTGCTCCAAAAACAAACGGCAAACCGTGGAATATCGGTTTGCCGTTTTTGCTTACAGCCGCTCCCTGCAAAATACGAAAGGACTCTGCCATGATCTTTGTTCCCCTGTTGCATTACTTCAAATGCAAAAATTCCTACAGCGGCAACGAATACGGTCTGCGATACCGGATGATCCCCGGCAAGCGCACCGTGCCGGACCCGGACGGCGGCGAGGGTGCCACAAAAGAGGAAAGCATCCTCACCGTGGACTACTGGCCGGACCCCTGGACCATTGAAAAGACCGACCCTGCCCTGCGGGTGCAGAAGGTGTTTCCGCTCACCGACGAGGGCCGGGAGGCCACAGCCGCTTTTTTGCAGGACGCGTTCAATGCCGATCCTGACCGCTGGAAAAACTGTCCCAGCATGATGGACAGCGACCCGTGGGAGCCGCCTGCCGCCGAAGCCGAGCCGGACAAGCCGAAGGAATAAAACATGATCTATCGTTTAAAAGAACTCAAGGGCGATACCATTGCAGTGCCGCAGCTGGTGTTTTCCAAACTGGGCATCGCCGAAGAATACAATGTGCGCGTGGCTCTGTATGTGCTGGCGACCGGCATCACCGACCCGGACAAGATCTGTGCCGACCTCAAGTTGCGCAGCCGCATCAGCGCCGAGAGCGCCCTCTCCTTCTGGGCAGGCGCTGGCCTGCTGGAGCGGTACGAAGAGAACGCCGCACCGGGCGAGGAACCCAGCGCCCCCGCACCCATGACCTGGGCCGAGATCGCTGCGGCCAGCCGCACCGACCCCATGATCTCCAGCCTGATCGACTGCGCACAGACCGGCTTTGCCCGTCCGCTGACCCACAGGGAGATGGAAAAGCTGGTCAACCTTTATATGCAGGAGGGCTTTGCGCCGGAGACCGTGATGCTGTGCACCGCCTACGTTGCCAGCACCGGCCGCAGCACCATGGCCGCCGTAGTGCATGAGCTGAAGGTGTGGCGCACCGAGGGCGTGGAGACCGGTGAGCAGGCCGATGCCCACCTCAAACTGCTGGCACTGCGCCAGAGCCGCGAGCAGTATGTCAGTGGCCTTCTGAACATCCCGGAAAGCGAGCTGACCCTTGGCGGGCGCAAGGCCATTGCACGCTGGTACGAGGTTTACGGCTACGACGATGCCATGGTGCAGGAAGCTGCCGTGCAGGCCGGGGCCAAGCGCGACCTGTGGTACTGGAACAGTATCCTCAAAACATGGAACGCCAAGGGCCTGCGCACCGTGCACGATGTGCGCAGCCCGGTGGCTACTGCAGGCGCAAGCCGAAACCTCCGGGTAGACCGCGAAGCCCCCAGCGGCAACGATTTCCTCAAGAACGCTGCCCGCCGCCGTCCGTTGAAAAAGAAGCCGGAATAAGGAGGAGCCATGCGTACCAAAAACGAACTGTATCAGGAAGCCATGCGCACCGTGGCCGCCCGGCGGCAGGTGGCCAGAGCCAGAGCCGAGGATGCCCGCGCCGAAGCCGAAGCCGCCATTCCCGCCCTGCGCCATGCAGAAGAAGAGGTGCGGGTGCGGGGCATCCGCTGCGCACTGGCCGGTGCTGCGGGCAAGGACCGCACCGAAGCTGCCGCCGCCCTTGCCGATGCAAAGCAGAAGCTGGCCGCCCTGCTGGCACAAAGCGGACGGCCCGCTGATGCACTGGAGCCGCGCTTTGTCTGCCCCAAATGTCAGGACACCGGCAGCGTGAATGGCCGCACCTGTGAGTGCGTGCACAAGGTGATGCAGCAGCTGCGCCGCAAGGAGATCGAGGCGCTGTCCAGCCTGTCCATTGCAAGCTTTGACACCATGGAGCTGCGCTATTACCCGAACCGTGCCGATGAAAAGGTGGGCGGTGCCATCCGCCCTTACATGGCCGATATGCTGGCAGACCTGCGCAGCTACGCGGAAGAGTTTGACCACCACAGCGAGAGCCTGATGCTGTTTGGCAATGCGGGCCTTGGCAAGACCCACGCGGCCCTTGCCATTGCGGGCATCGTACTGGAAAAGGGCTACGATGTGATCTATGTTTCCAGCCCGGACTTTTTCTCCAAGCTGGAAGGGCTGCACTTTGGTGCAGACCCGGCAGGCGAGGAGGAAACGCTGATGCAGACCGCTGCCGGGGCCGACCTGCTCATTCTGGATGATCTTGGCTCGGAGTTCAACTCCGCCTTCCTCATCAGCAGCCTGTACAGTCTGCTCAACAACCGGCTGGGTGCAAAGCTGCCCACCATCGTCACCACCAACATCACTGACGGTGCTCTGCTGGAAAAGCTGTATACCGAAAAAATTTCCAGCCGCCTTTCTGCCTTTGTCCCCTGCCTTTTTGCAGGTGATGACATCCGCACACAGAAAGCAGCTGAATAAAACAAACGGCAATGCAAATGCATTGCCGTTTGTTTTATTTAAAACTCTAATACCGGACTCATTTCGTTGCGGCGCTGTGCCTGCACGATGCAGTCCTTCTCCGGCACAACGCCCGCCGCGCCCAGCGTGTTGAACACGGTCTGCAGGGCAAGCGCAGGCGTGTTGTTCTCCTGCGAAAGATGGCACAGCGCAAACTTTTTGCACCCTTCCTGAACGAGTTCCAGCAGCTTTGCCGAGCACTCGTCGTTGGAAAGGTGGCCCCGGGTGCTTTCAATGCGTGCCCGTAAGTAATAAGGGTATGGCCCGCTGCGCAGCATGTGCAGGTCGTAGTTGCTCTCCAGTGCCACAAGGTCGCAGCCGGAAAGCGCCTCGTGCACCGGCGGCGTGAGCACGCCAAGGTCGGTTGCAATGGTCATGGTCTTGCCGTCCGGGGTGTGGATGCGGTAGCCCACACAGGGCACATCGTGGCTGGTGGGAAAGCTCTGCACGCCAAACGCGCCCACGTCCTCTTCCCTGCCTTCCAGCTCGTGCAGCTCACAGCTGGCCGGTACAATGCCGTTGCTGTCCAGAAAATCCAGCGTTGCCGCTGCACCGTACACCGGCAGCGTGTTCTTTTTGAGGAAGGTGGAAAGCCCCTTCACATGGTCGCTGTGCTCGTGGGTGACAAGGATGCCGTCGCAGTCACTGACGGCAAGGCCCAGCGCCTTGAGCGCCGCCGAGGTAGTGCGCACGCCCTTGCCCATATCCACAATGAGATACCGCTGCCCGCAGCGCACCACACTGCTGTTGCCGGAGGAACCCGAATATAACGAGATGAATTCTGCCATGAAAAACCTCTGATACACTCAAAAACAGCCCGCCGCATATGCAGCAGGCTGTTTGCTTTTTATAAGTTACAGTGCCTGATCCAGTGCAGCGGGCATACGCTCCACCTTGCTGATGTCTGCACCCAGACCACGCAGCTTTTCCACGATATTCTCGTAGCCGCGCTCGATGTGGCCGATTTCCTCGATCTCACTGGTGCCGTCTGCCATCAGCGCAGCCACCACCATGGCAGCGCCTGCACGCAGATCCAGTGCGCGCAGCGGTGCAGGGGTGAGCTTATCCACGCCCTCAAACACAGCCACCTGACCGTCCACCTGCACGTTGGCACCCATCTTGCGCAGCTCGTCCACATAGCGGAAGCGGTTATCCCACACGCTCTCGGTCACGGTGCTGGTGCCCTTGGCCACGCTCAGCAGCACGCCCATCAAGGGCTGCATGTCGGTGGGAAAGCCGGGATGCGGCATCGTGTTGATCTTCAGCGGCAGAATATCGCCGGTGCGGCGCACACGCACAGCATCGTCAAATTCTTCCACCTCCACGCCTGCACGGCGCAGCTTTTCGGTAATGGGTTCCAGATGCTTGGGGGTGACGTTCTTCACCAGAACATCGCCGCCGGTGGCAGCAGCAGCCACCATGTAGCTGCCAGCCTCGATCTGATCCGGGATGATGCTGTAGGTGCAGCCGTGCATCTTTTCCACACCGCGCACCTTGATCACATCGGTGCCTGCGCCGCGGATGTTCGCACCGCACATATTCAGGAAGTTTGCCAGATCCACCACATGGGGTTCCTTGGCACAGTTTTCCAGAATGGTCTGGCCCTTGGCCATTACAGCGGAGAGCATACCGTTCATGGTAGCGCCCACGCTGACCTTATCAAAGAAGATGTGTGCACCGTTCATCTCCTTGGCGCGCACGGTGATCATGCCGTAGTCCACGCTGTCCTCTGCGCCCAGAGCACTGAACACCTTCAGGTGCTGGTCAATGGGGCGGGGGCCGAGGTTGCAGCCGCCGGGCATGGCCACCTGAGCCTTGCCAAAACGGGACAGCAGTGCGCCCAAAAAGTAGTAGCTGGCGCGCATCTGGCGGGACAGGTCGTCCGGGACGTTGGTGCCGGTCAGATGGGTGGTGTCGATCTCGTAGGTGTTGCGGTTGATCATTTTGATCTGTGCGCCCAGAACGCTGAGGATCTTCAGGCTCACCGCCACATCACTGATATCCGGCAGATTCTCGATCACACAGACATCCGCTGCCAGAATGGTTGCAGGCAGGACGCCCACCGCCGCATTTTTGGCACCCGAAATAGTAACTTCGCCGTGCAGGGGCTTGCCGCCCGTAATAACAAATTTCTCCAATTTTATGATCTCCTTGTCGGAGGCCCGCAGCCGCGGGCCTGTTAAGGTTCCTGAAAGCATTTTCCATAAAAGCTGCCTGATGTGCATGGGCCATAAGGCCGTACACGTACAGCTATCTTATTATACACAACTTTCACAAAAAAGCAAAGCCCCGCTTGATGTTGTTTTATTATTTTCTGTTTTGCCCATTTTCGCGCAGGATATTCCAAAATTTTGATTTCTTTTTCAGGTATTTTACAAAAACCAGATACATTGCTGTTGCGCTTTCTTTACCAGATGTGGTCTTCGCACCGAGTCTCAGTGATCCAGCCCAGCTGGTAGGCAGCCACCAGCTGCTTGAGGTCGTGCACACGCTCCCGCAGCACCTCGCCCTCGTCGGTGTCCTCCACGAGAATGCGATGATTTTCGGTCTCCAGAATGTTTTTCTGGGAAATGATATCCAGATTATCCTTCACCGCTTTCTCGGCACTTTCAAAGGGCTGATGGGTGCGCAGGGACATGGTGCGGCTGGAATACACCAGCGTGTAGCCCGCAATGCCGGTCTTTTCGTGGTAGGCACGGCAGAAACCGCCGTCGATCACCACCAGCCGTCCGCCGCCCTTGATGGGGCTTTCGCCGTTCTTTTCCCGCACCGGCACGTGGCCGTTGACGATGTGGCTGGCACCGGGCAGGCCAAACTCGGCCAGAATGCGGCGGCAGACGGCCTCATCGTTATACCATGTATAATAGGGGTCCTTCACCTCGGTGTGGGTGGAAGCGTCCTCTACATAGAGCCGCTCAAATGTGGTCATGGCACTGCGGCCAAACAGCGGCGAAAGCTTGCCGCACCACAGATACCACAAAAAATCCTGTCCGCTCTGGCGGGCAGCGCTGCCTTCCGGTGCATAGTAGCCCCGGCGGGCGCGGGCATCGCAGTAGTCCATCAGTGCGCGGCCGGAGTAGTAGCGGCCCTCAAAGCGCTCCATGGCAAAGGTGCCGCGGCTGGTCATGGGCACAGCGCCATGGTAGAGCAGGTTGCCGTTCTCAATGTGGTACACGCTGCCCTTTGCATAGAGAAATTCCACATGCTGCTGCAGTTTTTCGCTCTGGCGGAAGGACTGCACCAGCTTGCGCAGCACCAGCTGTTCATCCGGGTGCAGTGCGGCCGGGTCGGCGGGGTCCACCGTGGGGAACGAGGTATCCCGCAGCGGATACTCCTTTTCGCCGATCTTTACCGTGTGCTTTTCCCAGTCGATGCGGCGCAGATAATCTCGCTCCTGCATCTGGAAGTCCGGGTTGCGGTCGATGACATGGCACTCCAGCTTGAACATCAGAATGCTGATGGCCTTGTGCATCACGGCACAGCGGTGCAGCATTCCCCTGGTGTAGGGGCCGCGGGCCGCATCGGTATGAGGCATCCAGATGGAAAGATCATCATTGCCGTAGAACTGCTCGGCCATGCGCTGCAGATGGCGCAGGTTGATGCCGTAGCAGTCCTCCAGCATTCCGTGGTTATGATAAGCCAGCGTGGTCTTGAGCACCGTGCAGATGCAGATGGGGCTGCCCGCAGCGGCACCCATCCATACTACATCGTGGTTGCCCCACTGGATATCCACATTGTGGTGGCGCATGAGCAGATCGAGGATGATATCCGGGCGTGGGCCGCGGTCGAACAGGTCGCCCACGATGTGCAGCTTGTCCACTGCCAGATGCCTGTCTCTTATACACATCT
>ERZ1027076.120-NODE-120-length-29733-cov-10.843857_pt1 | contig 29733 bp, 30 predicted proteins | sample MGYA00519416_ERZ1027076 | MGnify/ENA primary metagenome ERZ1027076 (study PRJEB26926, sample SAMN06164525) | human gut metagenome | biome: ENVO:00009003; feature: ENVO:2100002; material: ENVO:00002003 | host: Homo sapiens | place: USA | collected 2012 ... | reverse complement strand
TTGTGGAGCGAAGCGGAACAATGAAAGCCCCAGTGGGGCTTTTAAGTGACAGAACGGTCTTGCGTAGCAAGATGGAGGGGCCTCGCCCCGACAAGTTTCGATTTGTTGAATCAAGTATAGCATATTGCGAACAAAAAAAGCAAAGCTGTGAATGCATGATGTTATCCTGCATTGACAAAACTGCGCAGAATCAGTACAATAAAACATAGCTATCCGCAAATTTTTTGCATGAGAATAAAGGAGCGTTTTTCTATGCCGAGCAATAAAGTCCGCACCCGTTTTGCGCCGTCGCCTACGGGTTATATGCACGTTGGCAACCTGCGCACTGCCCTGTACACCTACCTGATGGCAAAGCACGAGGATGGCACCTTCATCCTGCGCATCGAGGATACCGACCAGGGCCGCTATGTGGAGGGTGCGGTGGATGTCATCTACAACACCCTGCGGGAGACCGGCCTGCTGTGGGACGAAGGCCCGGACATCGGCGGCCCCGTGGGCCCCTATGTGCAGAGCGAGCGCATGGGCATGTTCAAGCAGTATGCCGAGCAGCTGGTGGCTGAGGGCAAGGCATATTATTGCTTCTGCACCGAGGAGCGTCTGGAAGCCCTGCACGCCGAGCAGCGCGCCAACGGTGAGATGACCCACTACGACGGCTGCTGCCGCGACCTGCCCAAGGAGGAAGTGGAAAAGCGTCTTGCTGCCGGGGAACCCTATGTTATCCGCCAGAAGATCCCCCGCGAGGGCGTGACCGGCTTCGACGATGTGGTGTACGGCCACATCGAGGTGAACAACAGCGAGATGGACGACCAGATCCTCATCAAGACCGACGGCATGCCCACCTACAACTTTGCAAATGTGGTGGACGATCATCTCATGGGCATCACCCACGTGATCCGCGGCAGCGAGTATCTGTCCTCTACCCCCAAGTACAACCTGCTGTATCAGGCGTTCGGCTGGGAGATCCCCACCTACATCCACTGCCCGCCGGTCATGAAGGATGCGCAGAATAAGCTTTCCAAGCGCAACGGCGATGCCAGCTATCAGGATCTGGTGGCAAAGGGCTACCTGACCGAGGCCGTGCTGAACTACATCTGCCTGCTGGGCTGGAGCCCCAAGGGCGAGTATGCCGAGCAGGAGATCTTCTCCCTGCCGGAGCTGGTCAAGATCTGGTCTCCGGACGGCATCTCCAAGTCTCCGGCCATCTTCGATCCCCTCAAGCTGCGGGCCATCAATGCGGAATATATCCGCCGCCTGTCCCCGGAAGAGTTCCAGAAGAAGGCGGAGCCGTGGATCGACAAGGCCGTGCACACCTCCATCGACAAAAAGCTGCTGTGCGCAAACCTGCAGCCCCGCTGCGAAGTGCTGGGCGAGATCCCGGAGCAGCTGGATTTCTTTGATGCGATGCCCGAGTACGATGTGAGCATGTACGCCAACAAGAAGCAGAAGACCACCCCGGAGACCGCCAAGGAGGCACTGGAAGCCCTGCTGCCTGTGCTCAGCGACGAAGCACTGGATTTTGGCAATCGCGATGCCGTCTTCGATGCCTGCAAGGCCAAGGCTGAGGAGCTGGGCAAGAAGAACGGCTGGCTGCTGTACCCGCTGGGCATTGCCCTTTCTGGCAAGCAGCGCACCCCCGGCGGCGGCACCGACCTTGCCTGCATGATGGGCCGCGAAACCACCCTTGCCCGCGTAAAAGCGGCAATTGAAAAGCTGAACGGCTGATTTTTGCCATAAAACCACAAAGCTCTGCAGCATTTTTGGACGCTGCAGGGCTTTTTTGCGTCTTTGGGCCGGTTTGCGGCAGAACACTGCACCGCGCCAAAAATCGCCGCGCGCCCGCGCTACAGTATATGCAGAAAGCGCGGGGAACAGAACCACAACGCCCCGCCGGAAAGCGGGGAGTTTTTATGACAGAGCGGATGGGTCTGGCAGCGGTCGGGCGGCAGAATGCACAGCGGGCAGCGCTGGCACGGCGGGCGGAGCTGCGCCCGGCAGCGCGCAGGCTGGCGGCTGTGGCAGTGGGATTTGCAGGCGGCTGGGCCGTTGTGTACGGTGCACTGATGCCTTTTGGTCTGGGCTTTGTGCTGGGCTTTGCAGAGGACTGCTTTGCCCCCTGTGCGGCGGGTGCGGCGCTGGGTGTGCTGCTGCACGGGTTTGGGGCACTCTCGCTGCGCAGTGTCTGTATGCTGTGCGCACTGGGTGCTGCAGTGGCAGCGCGGTGGATGGGTGCCAGAACACTGACCCCGGCGGCACTGGCGGGCTGCGGCACGCTGGTGGGCGTGGCGCTGTGCTTTGCCTTTGGCGGCGGCGGGGCAGAGCTGGTGCTTTACAGTGCAGCAGATGCCCTGCTGGCCGCAGCTATGGGCTTTTGTCTGCGGCAGTTTGCGCCCGAAAAGCCGGGTGCCGGGATGCTTCTGGTGGGTGCGGCCACAGCGGCGGCGCTGGGCAGTGTGCAGCTGTGGCAGCTGCTGCCGGGCGTGATCGTCTGCGCGGCGCTGGAACTGTATTTATGCAGCAAAGGGCAGGCCAAAGCCGCGCTTGCGGCCTGCGCGGTGCTGGGCGCTGCGCTGTGCGCGGCAGACCCGGCCCTCAGCTTTGCGGCATCCGGCCTTGCCTGTGCCACGGCGGCAGCGGCAGTGCTGGCACCTGGACGGCGCATGGAAACGGTAGCCGCCTACGCGGGCGGCTGCGTGACCGGTGCACTCTGTGTGCAGCCGCCCGGGAGCGCGTTCCAATATCTGCTGAACGTCTGCATCGGCATCACGGCCGTAGCGGCCATGCCCGCAGCATGGCTTGTGCCGGAGCCGGAAGAAAAGCCACAGGCAGGGCAGGCCCAGCCGCAGCAGTACAGTGCAGCGGCCACCCGGCTGGAACAGGTGTCCCAGAGCCTTGCATCGCTGGCAGAGACCGTGAACGATGTCTACGAAACGCTGCCGCGTCGGTGTGAGGATTTCCATTGGGTAATTGACAACACACATGATACCCTCTGTTTTAACTGCGGACGGCGGGATACCTGCTGGAAGCAGGAGTATGCCGCCACGCTGGAGGGCATGGAAGCACTGCGCCCTCTGCTGGAAAGCAGCGGCGGGCTGGAAACGGCTCAATTGCCCGGGCAATTATCCCGGTGCATCCACCCGGCAGCACTGTGCGCAGCGGCAAACCGCTCCTTTGCGCTGTACCGCAGCCGCAAGGAGGCCCGCCTTCATGCAGAAGCCATGCGCACTGCCCTGACCGAGCAGTACAGCGCCGTGGCCGAAGCGCTGGGCGTGTTGGGAGAACAGCTGGGCCGTCCGGGCGACCCGGAACCCTATAAATCCGGCCGGGTGGCGGACTTTTTTGCGCAGCTTGGCACTCCGCCGCAGGAGTGTGCCGTCACGCTGGATGATCTGGGCCGCACCCATGCGGCGGTCACGCTGCCGCGCACCCGCTTCTCGGCGCAGGAGCTGGCCGCACTGGCCGGGGAGGTGGGCCGCATCTGCCGCCGCACGCTGGAAGTGCCGCAGGTGCTTTCCTGCAAGGGAATGACCACCCTGCTGTTCAGCGAAAAGCCTGTGCTGCGGGCCGTGTTCGGCATGGCGGGCGCGGCGGCGCGGGGCAGTATTTCCGGCGATGCGGTGCAGCAGTTCTGCAGCCCGGCGGCAGCGCAGATGATCCTGTGCGACGGCATGGGCACCGGCAGGCCTGCAGCCGTGGATGGCAACCTTGCCGCCGAGCTGACGGCCCGGCTGCTCAAGGCGGGCTTTACCGCAGAGCTGGCGGCAAGGCTGGTCAACGTGGCCCTTGCCCTGAAAAGTGAGGATGAGAGCGGTGCCACGCTGGACCTCATCAGCGTGGATCTTTACACCGGCACGGCAAGGCTGTTCAAGGCCGGTGCGGCACCGGGCTTCCTTGTGCACGGCGGGCGGGTGCGTGCTGTGGGCGACACCAGCCTGCCGGTGGGCATTCTGGGCGGAGTGAACGGCCAGAGCCGGGTGGTGCATTTGACGGTGGGCGATTATGCGGTGCTGGTCTCGGACGGGCTGCTGGTGGACGGTCCGGGCTGGGTGGCAAAGCAGCTGGAACTTTCCGCTGCGGCAGGAGATGCGCCGGAAAAAGTTGCAAAGACGCTGGTGGAAACGGCCCGCGTGCGCGCCCAGAAGACCGGCAGGCCGGACGACATTACGGCGGCGGTGCTGCGGCTGGAAAAATGCGTTTGATGTTCATACAAACTTCGTTGATTTTCGACGGAGGAGAAGGTATACTATGGAAGCATAGAAACAAAACGGGAGGACAGAAACATGCTTACCATAACCGTAGCGCAGGATGGCAGCGGCGATTTTGCTTCGGTGTCCGAAGCGGTGCTGGCCGTACCTTATGCCTGCGCAGCAGAGATCCGCATTGGCCCGGGCGTTTACCGCGAAAAGCTGGTGTGCGAAAAACAGGATATCACCCTGATCGGCGCAGGCATGGAAAGCACCCGCATCGTGTGGGGCGACGGCGGCAGGCTGCCGCACCCGGACGGCAGGCCCACCCACACCTTCCGCAGCTATACCGCGTTTTTCCGGGGGATAGAACTGCAGGTGCGGGACCTGACCATTGAAAACGATGCCGGCCCCGGGGCAAAGGTGGGGCAGGCCGTGGCGGCTTATGTGGACTGCGCTCACACCCTCTTTGAGAATGTGCGGCTGCTAGGCAATCAGGATACGCTGTTCTGCGCCCCTCTGCCGGAGAAGGAGCGGGAGAAGGATGGCTTCCTTGGCCCGGGCCGCTTTGCGCCCCGCCGCCCGACGGCCCAGTATTACCGGCACTGCGAGATCGCGGGAGATATCGATTTTATTTTTGGCGGCGCGGACGCTCTGTTTGAGCAGTGCACTATCCGCACCGTGAACAACCACCTGCCTGCAAGCTACGTCACAGCGCCGTCCGGCGGTGCGAACGGCCTTGGCTTTGTGTTCTGGGATTGCGATTTTGTCTCGGACAACTGCCCGGCGGGCACGGTGTTTCTGGGCAGGCCGTGGCGGCCCACCGGAAAGACTGCCGTGCTGGACTGCCGTCTGGGAGCCCACATTGCACCGGAAGGCTTTTCGCCCTGGCAGAGCCGCACCGACTCGGACCTTGCCAGCTTTGCCGAAGCGGGCAGCACCGGCGAGGGCGCAGCAGCGCGCGGTGCATGGGTGAAGCAGCTGGACAGCCAGCAGGCCGAAGAGCTGCTCAGATGTGCACGGAAGCTTTGCAGACCGGAATAAAAGCGGAAAATATAAAATAAAGTATAAAACGGATTTGAAGGATCTTCTATGAAAAAACTGCCGAATTTTGTCAAATGGATCATCATTCTGGCGGCACTGGCTGCAATGGGCTGGATGATGTGGGCTGTGAATGATCGTGCCTCCCGGGTGGAAATGCCCGCACCGGATAATACATTCGGAATTTATCGCACAGCAGATTCCAGCCAGTAAATCATTTGGAATGGCCGCAGCATTGCGGGCAGAAACGATGCTCTATAGAAAAAGCAAAAGCCGGGACGACCACACGGTCATCCCGGCTTTAAAATTATTCCTGATTATTCCTGCCCGGCCATCTCGGCTGCATTGGCGGGCAGGTCGTTCATGATGAACCAGAACGTAGTGCCCATGCCGATGGCACTCTGCACACCAAAGCGGAAGCCGTGCTGCTGGAAGATGGCCTTGGTGATGGAAAGGCCCAGACCGGTGCCCTGCTTGCCGGCATCCGAACGGGAGCGGTAGTACCGATCAAAGATATAGGGCAGGTCGTCGGCAGAGATGCCGGGGCCGTGGTCCTCCACCTCTACCCGCACGCCCTCGGTGCAGCGCTGGGCCCGCAGGATGAAGACGCCGTCTTTGCCGATATGGTGCATGGCGTTGCCCAGCAGGTTATGCAGTGCGCGCTGCATCATGTTGGGGTCTGCGTAAACGGGCAGTTCCTCGTCCGGCAGCTCCAGCTGGAGCTGCCATCCGTTCTGGGCGCAGATGGCATCGTACCGTTCGCTCACCTCGTCGCACAGCTGGCCCATATCAAAGTGCACGCGCTCGCATTTGTCGGCACCGCTGGTCACCTTGCTCAGCTCCATCACGCTGGAGACCAGTGCGGTCAGGCGGTCGGTCTCGTCCACGATAATGTTCATCTGCTCATCGCGGTGGGCCTTGTCGTCGCCGGTAATGTCGCGCACCGTCTCGGCATAGCCCTTGATAAGGGTCAGCGGGGTGCGCAGGTCGTGGGAGACGTTGGCCAGCAGGTCGCGCTGCATCTGCGAAGAATGCTGCACCTCGCTTGCCATGTGGTTGAAGTCCCGGGCCAGATCGCCCAGCTCATCGCTGCGGCGGGTATCCACCTGCACGGCATAGTTGCCCATGGCCATCTGGCGGGCAGCGCTGGAAAGCTGGCGCAGCGGCTTTGTGAACCACTCACTGAACAGCCATGCCGCCGTCATGGCAAAGGCAAAGATCAGCGCCGCCGCCATGGGCAGCACGGTGCTCAGCACCTTGCCGGCTTCGGCCACATGCACAAGGCTGGTAGTGACCAGAACGGTGTACTCGCCGCCGGAGGTGTTGCGCCCTACCAGCAGCTGTGCCGAGCCGGAGAGCCGCGGCGGATTCAGGGTCTGCACAAAGCCGCCGGTGGTGCGGCATTTCTTGCGCATGGCCACAGCGGTGGAAACGATCATATCGTTGTTGGCGGAATCCGAGAGCAGCGTTTCGTGCAGGTTGCAGTAGGACTGGTTCTCGATCTTATAGATCGTGCGCATGGTGGTATCGGAAATATCCACACAGAAGCTGTTCAGCGAACCGCTGGCGTACAGCTGGGTGGCAAGCCGGTCAAAAAACGCGGTGTTGACCGTAAGATGGCCAAAAGACCATGCCGAAAGGGCTTCGCCGTTTGCAATAGCCTTGTCCAGCTCGGCGGTGATGCTTTCTGCCTGAGTGGTCAGCTGTTTTTCAATGTGCTTGGTGTACAGCGGTTCCAGCAGCTGGGTGGACAGAAACCACACCAGTGCCAGCAGGAACAGACAGATACAACACAAAAACCACATCAGCTGGCCGCGGATGCCGGGGGAGTGATGGTGCCGCATGAATCCTCCGCTCCTTTATCAGCGCGTTGCGTCGGGGTCGAATTTGTAGCCGATGCCCCACACGGTAGCAATGTAGCTGCGGCACTTGCCCAGATGGCCCCGCAGCATTTTGACATGGGTATCCACGGTGCGGTCCTCGCCAAAGTAGTCGTAGTTCCACACCTTCTGCAGGATCTTTTCACGGCTGAGGGCGATGCCCTTGTTGGAAGCAAGGAACACCAGCAGGTCGAACTCCTTGGGGGTCAGGGCCACCTCCTCGCCGGAAACGCGCACCGTGTGGCTGGCCGTGTCGATGGTCAGCTCACCAAAGGTCATGGTGTCGGAGGCAGCGGCGGGCTTGGGCATGGTGCGGTTCAGCACGGCCTTGACGCGGGCTACCAGCTCACGGGGAGAGAAGGGCTTGACAACGTAGTCGTCGGCACCGCTCTCCAGGCCGGCCAGCTTGTCGTATTCCTCGCCGCGGGCGGTCAGGATGATGACCGGCGTGTTGATGTGGCGGGCGCGCATCTCCCGCAGGCAGGTCATACCGTCCATGAACGGCATCATCAGGTCCAGAATGACCAGATCGAAGGCTCCGCCGGAAAGCTGGGTCAGCGCAGCTGTGCCGTCAGCGGCCTCTTCACAGATATAACCGGAATATTGTAAATGTTCACGGATCAGCTCGCGGATGCGCGGCTCATCGTCAACGATCAGGATCTTAGCCATAATACAGACACCTTCCTCAATAATAGACTTCTTGACCAGAATATCATACAGCAAGAATAAAAAAAAGCTGTGAAGTTTGCGTGAATGCTTTTCAAAAAAGTGCCCGCAGCGGCGGGCTGCTTCCAGTACCAGTATACCACAGAAAAACGGCCCTGCACAGCCGGAGTTTGCAGGGCAGACCGCAGGCCCAGCCGGATGGTGGTGCTTTCCGACCTGCACAATTCCGAGTTTGGCGCATATAATAGTGAGCTTGTGGATAAGGTGCGGCAGCACTGGCCTGCTTTTACCTGCGCGTCCCGGTGGGCCATGCGGAAGCCGGACTGCGCACCTACGATCTGGATTCCCCCTATCCGGAGGAGCTCAACCGGCAGGCGGCACCGAGAACATTTCCAGCGTGGCACACTGCATGATCCGACTGCGGTTCGCGGTCAAGGATCTGAACAAGGCCGATCAGGAAGCGCTGAAGAAAATCCCCGGCGTGCTGTCCGTCACCCCAGCGGCATGATGTTCTGCGGTGCAGTGCCCAGAAACGCCGGTGCCTCCGGCGACGCAGCGGTCAGGTTCGTCTTGCTCACCTTCCACCACAGGCGGGTGGTGCCGTCCGGCGCGGTAAAAATCAGGTTCCAGTCAAAGGGATTCTCGCTGGTGGAGTTCAGCTGCACCGGCAGAGCGTTCGGCGCAGCTGGTGCGCAGGGGGCAAAGTCGTGGGCGCGGATGCCCACGGCGGTGCAGGTTTCCGGCACCTCGGCGGTAAGGTGAAGAGGCGCATTCCAGCCAGTCAGGCGCACGGTGTGGGCATCCACGCGGGTGCAGGACAGAATGTTCTTGCAGCCGGTCAGCCGTGCAGCGGTGGTGCTCTGCGGGTCTGCAAACACCTCTTTGGTGCCGCCGGTGCGCAGCACCTGCCCGCCATCCATCACGATCATATCCCGGCACAGGCGGTAGGCTTCGTCACGGTTGTGGGTGACCAGCAGCGCCGTGCCGCCAAACCCGGCCAGCAGGCTGCCCACTTCGCCCTCCACTTCCTCGCGCAGGTAGCTGTCCAGCGCACTGAACGGCTCGTCCAGCATCAGAATTTTGGGCCTGCCCACAAGGATGCGTGCCAGCGCGGTGCGCTGCTGCTGTCCGCCGGAAAGCTGGGCCGGGTAGCGCTTGGCAAGGGATTCCAGCCGCATGGCCTGCAGCATTTCGGCGCAGCGGGCCTTGCGGGCGGCCTTGTCTTTTTCGGCTTTCAGGCCGCAGAGCACGTTCTGCTCCACGGTCATGTTGGGGAACAGTGCGTAGTTCTGGAACAGCAGGCCCACGCCGCGCTGCTGCGGCGGCAGGTCGATGTGCTGGGCGCTGTCAAACAGCACTCGGCCGTCCAGTACGATGCGGCCCGCATCCGGCTTTACGATACCGGCAATGCAGCGCAGGGTCATGCTTTTGCCGCAGCCGGACGCGCCCAGAATGGCTGTGGCGGTGCTGCGCGCGGCAAAGTTGGCGTGAAGGGTAAAGCCATCCAGCTTTTTGGTAATGTTCACTTCAAGACTCATGCGCGGCCACCTGCTTTCTGTTTTTTCTCCAGCAGATTCACGGCCAGCAGCACCACTGCCGAGATCACGATATCCACCAGCACCCAGCGCATGACACCGGCTTCGTCGTTGGTGCGCCACAGCTGGTACACGGTGGTGGCAATGGTGGCGGTCTTGCCGGGGGTATAGCCTGCGATCATGCTGGTGGCACCGTACTCGCCCAGCGCGCGGGCAAAGGCCAGCACCGTGCCGGCCAGAATGCCCTGACGGCAGCAGGGCATCCGCACCCGCCAGAAGATCCACACGTCCGACTGGCCCAGCGTTTGCGCCGACCATGCCAGCGTTTCGTCAAAGCTTTCAAACGCGCCGCGCGCCGTGCGGTACATCAGCGGAAAGGCCACCACGATGGATGCAAAGATGGCACTGTACCAGTTCATGACCAGCTTCACGCCGAAATGCTCCATGAAAAAGATGCCCAGCGGCCGCTTTGCGCCGAACAAAAGCAGTAGAAAATAGCCCACCACCGTGGGCGGCAGCACCATGGGCAGGGTGAGCACCACGTCCAGCGCGCCTTTGACAGTGCGCGGCAGCTTGGCAATATAGTAGGCGGCAAAAATGCCAAGGAAGAACACCGCCGCACAGCTGACGAGGGCGATGCGCAGGCTGTTCCAAAGGGGATACCAGTCCATAAATGATACCTCCGAATAAAAAGGCTTCCCCCGGAGGGGAAGCTCTGAAAAACAACGGATTTACAGTGCGGTGAAGCCCACGCTCTCGAACACGGTCGCGGCGCGGTCGGTCTGCAGATAGGCCAGAAACTCCCTGGCAGCCTCGGTGTTGGGGGCAGCTTTCAGCACGGCGGCAGGATAGATGACCTGACCGCACATCTCCTTGGTGGCCTCATCCACGGGGGTCAGGCCTGCGCTGTGGGCATCGGTGCAGTACACGACACCGGCATCCACGCTGGCTTCGGTGATCTGGGTGGTGACCTCCTTGACGTTGGAGCCGTAGGTGATGACACCGGCTGCGGCCAGTGCTTCCTCGTCCAGAGCGTAGTAGGCAAGGATCTTCTGGGTGTACTGGCCCACGGGCACATCGCTGTTGCCCATGCAGAACAGAATGTCCGCGGCCTTGAGGTGCTCGGCCAGAGAATCGAAGCTGTCGATGCCCTTATCGCCATTCTCGGGCACGCACAGAACGACCTTGTTCTCCAGCAGGTCCACGCGGGAATCGCTATCCACGAAGTCCAGTCCTTCGGTGTTCACATCGGCGGAAGCGGTGCTGTCCAGCTGGTTCATCTGCTTCTGACCGGCGGAGATGAACAGGTCGCAGTCCGCGCCTTCCTGAATCTGGGTCTTGAGGGTGCCGGAGGAGTCGAAGTTGAAGCTGAAGGTCACGCCGGGGTTCTCGGCAGAATAGATCTCGCCGATGGCGGTGAGGGTCTCGGTGAGGGATGCGGCGGCAAACACGATCAGCTCCATGGATCCACCGGCAGCTTCAGAAGAAGCAGCGGCAGAGCCTGCCACGGAAGATGCAGTGCTGGAAGCGGAGGAGCCGCAGGCGGTCAGGGCCGCAGCGGCACCGGCGATACCGGCAGCAGCCAGAAAGCTGCGGCGGGAAATTTTAGTGTTGTTCATGATAAGCGCTCCTGTTTTTAAAATGAATCTTTGCATTTGATACGGTACAGGATGCGGTGCCGCCCACCGGGATACTTTTTTACTTCCGGGCGCATTCGCCGTCCAGCCCGGCGGCAAGGCGGATGCCGTGCGCAAGGCTGGGCAGGATGTACTCGAGGTTTTCTTTTACGGCCTTAGGGCTGCCCGGCAGGTTCACGATCAGGGTCTTGCCGCGCAGCACACTGGCGGCACGGCTCAGCATCCCGCGCGGTGTGATGGTAAGGCTATGGTACCGCATGGCCTCGGCAATGCCGGGCGCGTTGCGTTCGGCTACGCTCAAAGTCACCTCCGGGGTGATATCCCGGGGTGCAAAGCCGGTGCCGCCGGTGGTGAGGATCAGGTTCACCTGACGGGCATCCGCAAGGCGCAGCAGCTGGGTTTTGAGCTGGGCGGCATCGTCCGGCAGAAGCAGCGCTTCCTCCACCTTGTAGCCTGTGGCGGTGAGCATTTCCACAATGAGCGGGCCGCTTTTGTCCTCCCGTTCGCCGCGGCTGCCCTTATCGGAAAGGGTGATCACTGCCGCGCGCAGGGGCAGGTCTGCCGGGGTGGGCAGCAGCTTCATCTCGTCGCCGGTGTGGATGGTGCCGCCTTTTACCACCCGTGCGAACACGCCCTCCCGCGGCATGATGCAGTCGCCGGTCTGCCGGCGGATGGCGCAGTCGCTGTGGCACTCCTTGCCGATCTGGGTCATTTCCAGCACGGCATCCCCAATGGCAAAAAAGCTGGGCACCGGCAGGGTGGCAAGATCGAACCCTTCCACTACCAGATTTTCGCCAAAGGCACCGTAGTCCACCCAGAGCTTTTGACGGAAAGCTTCAATTTTTTCCGCGCTCAGCAGGCTGACCTGCCGGTGCCAGCTTCCGCCGTGGGCATCGCCCACAATACCCCACTCCGGGGTGAGAACAGCGGACGGCACCGGCGTTTTCAAGGTGCCGCGCCGGGGGCTTGTGCAGATAGCCAGAATTTTACCCATAAATTTGTGTTATCCTCCGATCCGGTACATCCCTCGTGTGGCGGGCATGGAGCCTTGGCCGAAGTGATGTTCCCGGGGTTTTGCCAGAATCGTGTTTTGAATGGCCTGCAAAAGGGCCGCGTCGTCCGCGCCGCTGCGCAGCAGAGCACGCAGGTCGGTGCCGGATTCGCTGGCAAGGCACGGACGCAGAAAGCCCTGACTTGTCAGCCGCACCCGGTTGCAGGAAGCGCAGAATTTGCCGTGCACGGCAGCGATCAACCCGATGCTGCCGCGCCAGCCGGGCGCAGAATAATACACCGCCGGCCCATCGCCAAAGGCCGCACCGGTCACCGGCTGCAGCTGCGGCCAGCGGCGGTAAAAGCGCTCCAGCAGTTCCGGGCCGGAAAGGCCGGGCAGCCCGGCACCAAAGCCAATGGGCATCATCTCAATAAAGCGCACCTGCAGCGGATGCTCCTGTGCGAAGGCAGCAAGGCTTTCCAGCTCGCCCTCGTTCACGCCGGGCTGCGGCACACAGTTCAGCTTGACCGGTATGCCGCTGGCAAGGGCCGCCCGGATGCCGTTTTGCACGGCGGCAAGCTCGTCTTTGCCGGTGATGCGCCGGAAGGTCTCCGGGTGCAAGGTGTCAAGGCTGATGTTCACGCTGTCAAGGCCCGCCGCCAGCAGGGCGGGCAGCTTCTGGGCCAGCAGCACGCCGTTGGTGGTAAGGGCAACGCGGCGGATGCCGGGAATGGCTTTCAGTCCCGCCGTCAGTTGTTCCACGCCCCGGCGCACCAGCGGTTCACCGCCGGTGATGCGCACTGTGTCGATGCTGCACTGGGCGAACAACGCAGCCAGCCGCAGAAATTCCTCATAGGTCAGAATATCTTCGTGGGCCAGCTTTGGCACGCCGTCCGGCATACAGTAGCGGCAGCGCAGGTTGCACAGGTCGGTGACCGAAAGGCGCAGATAGTGGATATTGCGGCCGTATGCATCAAACATAGCCGCCCTCGGCCCGCACATAGTGCCCGCTCTTGCCGCCGGTCTTCTCGACCAAGTGGATCTCGCCCAGCTCCATGCCCTTATCCACGGCCTTGCACATATCGTAGATGGTGAGCAGCGCGGCAGAAACGCCGGTCAGAGCTTCCATTTCCACGCCGGTCACGCCGATGGTCCTGGCGGTGCACACGGCCTCTACGGCCTGCTGTTCGGGCAGAAGGTGAAAATCCACAGTCAGCTTGCTCAGCGGCAGCGGATGGCACAGGGGAATCAGCTCGCTGGTGCGCTTGGCCGCCATGATGCCTGCAATGCGGGCCACGCCAAGCACGTCGCCCTTCTGGGCGGTGCCGTCCCGAACAGCGGCAAAGGCTGCCGCATTCATAGTGATGATGCCGCGGGCCACAGCCTGCCGTGCAGTGACGGGCTTTTCGCTCACATCCACCATCACGGCGCTGCCGGACGCATCAAAATGAGAAAGTTTTGTTTCGCTCATAATTTTTACCTTGATAAAGCTCTCCCCTTTGGGAGAGCTGGCAAAGCCGTAAGGCTTTGACTGAGAGGGTTTCAGCAATGCCCGAAGCCGCAGTTGGGCCAGTGGCATTCGGCGCAGCCTAAGCACAGCCCGCCCTCGCCCAGCCGGGCAATGTCCTCGGCAGTGATGGGGTCGTCGGCCAGCAGGCGCGGCAGCAGCAGGTCAAAAATGGTGCGCTTGGCGTACATCACGCAGCCGGGCAGGCCGCACACCGGCACACCGTCCAGATAGCTCACAAGGAACATGGCACCCGGCAACACCGGTGCGCCATAGGTGATGATCTCGGCACCGGTGTTCTTGATGGCAAGCGGCGTGCGGTCGTCGGGGTCTACGCTCATGCCGCCGGTGGTAAAGATCAGCTCGCAGCCTGCGGCCTTTGCTTCCAGAATGGCGGCGGTGATCCCGGCGGGGTCATCGTCGCAGGTTTTGTGATAGGTCATCTCGCAGCCGTATTCGGCCAGCTTGCCCACCAGAATGGGGGTGAATTTGTCCTCGATGCGTCCCTTGAACACCTCGCTGCCGGTGGTGATGACCGCAAACTTTTTCGGGTGGAAAGGCAGCACGTTCAGGATGGGTTCGCTGCCTGCCGCAGCCTGCATGGCATCCATCTTCTCCTGCTCGATCACCAGCGGGATGATGCGGGTGCCGGCCAGCTTCTGGCCCTTTTTCACGGGCAGGTCGCCGTGGATGGCAGCGATCATCATTTGGGGTGTGCGGTTCACGGCCAGCAGGGCGGCGCGGTCGATCTTCAAAAGACCGTCGCAGTCGGCAACCAGTTCGATCTTGCCTTCCTTCGGCTCAGTGCCGTGGATGTTGCGGCCCGCCGCTGCCTTGTACAAAAGGGCAGCGGCTTCGTCCTCGTGCAGGATGCCGGGGCGCTTCTCCCAGACATAGAGATTCTCTTTGCCAATGGAGAGCAACACGGGGATATCCTCCGGCTGGACGATGTGCCCTTTGCGGAAGCGTGCTCCCTTGAACTGGCCGGGAATGATCTGTGTAATGTCGTGGCAGAGCACCTGCCCGACAGCGTCTTCGGTACGGATGAGTTTCATGCAGAACCTCCGTTACAGGGACGGCATCTGGTTCTCGATCCAGTCTGCCAGAGCAGCAGGATCGTCCAGTGCAAAATCAGCGCCCGGCACATCGCCCACGATGGCCATGGGCTGGAACGCGGTGCCCACCGGGCTGACCGAGCTGCGCACCACTTCGATCTTGGCCCAGCCGCTGTCGCCAAAGCCTTCCAGCAGTACAAGGTCGTAGCCGTGGCGCTCGAACAAAGCCAGCAGGTCCTGCTCGTTCAGGCGGAACTGCTCGGTAAGCAGATAGCGCCCGGCAGTAAACACGGCCACACCCTCGGCACCGGCCTCATGCAGGCGGTCGGTCTCGGCGGGCAGGCGCAGATCGTCAGCCTCGCGGATCACGCCCACCTTCAGCCCGCGGCTCTTGAGCACCGGCAGCAGCGCGGCCAGCAGAGCGGTCTTGCCGCTGCCTGCGGAACCGCTGACAGCCAGCACTGCCGGATGCTTGAAGCTCAGTTCGGCGGCAAGCGCCTGTTTTTGTTCACTGTACAAAAGTATCACCCTCCGTTTTATCCCATCGGCAAAAACTGCCGGTTCACTCCTCAATGCGCACAAAGCGCGGCTGCACTTTGCCGTCCCGCTCCACGGTCTCGCACCACATGGCGGCAGGACGCACCCAAAGCCCGCGTTCCCCGTACAGGGCGCGGTACACCACCATTTCCTCTTCGGTCTCGCTGTGGCGGGCCATGCCCAGCACTTCGTATTCGTTGCCCTTGAAATGCCGGTAGCGGCCCGGCTGCACATGATATTTGAATGCTTCCATGTTATCCTCTTTTACACTGACACGCGGCATTCCGGTGCAGAATGCCATATTTATAATCAGTATAGCATATTTCAGCACGGCAAAAAAGTCTTTGGCAGGAAAGATGGAGAAAAAGGCGGCAGGCGGCGGCAAAAGCCGGGAGACAGAGTTGGGTGCTTGAACTGCCGCGCCACAGATGCTATACTGAAACGATAAGGGGATACCCCCCTGAAAAAGCTCTGAAGATAAAGGAAAAAGCCCTATGAGGATCGGACTTGTTGAATTTCTACTCATCCTTGCCATTGCGTCGCTCACCATCGGGCCGCAGGTGGCATTGTTCGTGGATCGCTGGATGCGCCGGGCAAACCGCGCCAATGCCCGCGCCGCCCGCCGCCGTGCCGAGTATGCGGCCCAGATGGCGGTGGAGCGGGACGCGCTGCTCAAGCGGTTCCGCACGGCCAGCACGGTGTTTGGCGTGTGCATCCTGCTGGCGCTGGTGTATGCACTGGTGTTCCGGCCCATCGATACGCCGCCCCAAGGCTACACCGCGCCGGATGTCCGGCAGGACACCGGTGCAGCACAGACGGCCCTTGCCGCCGATCATAAGGGAACGCTGGATCTGGGCGAATATCAGGGTGTGGACTGCATCCGCACACAGGACGGCCTTGTGTATGCCGCAGCATACGACGGCGCAGCCTTAAAAAAGCGCACGAGCGACCTTGTGCGCACCGACGGCGGACACGATGCGGCCATCCTTTCCGTGGACGGTGAGCTGACCGGTTTTGCCTTTGACGGCAGCGGGGACCTGTGGCTGAGCATCCTCACGCCCGGCGGCGGCAGCCTGTGCCGCGCCGCCCACGACAGCTGGGGCACGGCGGTGGAGCAGGTAGTGACCCAGATCGACGGTGCACCGCTGGGGGCTGTCTCAGCGGTGGAAGCCGCGCCGGACGGCAGGATCTACTTTGCTGTTGCTGCCAGTGCCAGTGCCGCGGACGGACTGGAGAGCACTCTGCGCACCGAACTGCTGGCCCACACCGGCACGGGCTGCGTGTATGTATACGACCCGGCAGCACGCACGGTGCAGAAGGTGCTGGGCGGTGTGGCCGGTGCTTCCGGGCTGGCCCTGAGCCGGGACGGCAGCACCCTGTATGTCTCCGACCTTGCAAACCGCTGTGTGTGGAGGGTGAGCGCTGACGCGCAGGATCTGACCGCAGGCGGAAAGAACTGCAGCAGCTTGGTCTCCGGCCTACCGGGGTATCCCGGTGCGCTGGCGATGGACCCGGACGGGACCCTGTACATCGGCTACCGCTGGGCCCGCAGCAGCTGGCTGGAGAAAAATGCAGGCAGCACCCTGCTGCGGGGCATCGCCCTGCGTGCAGGCCGGAATCTGCAGGAAAAGCTGTTCAGCCTGCCTGTGGACGCCCCCTGCGCCGAAGCGGTGGACACCGCAGACGGCAGCTGGCAGCGGGTGGTCTCCGGCCGGGGCGCAGGTAGCGTGACAGCGCTGTGCCCGGTGGAAAGCAGGCTGTATCTCGGCCTTGCAGACAGCGAAAAGGTGCGCAGTGCAAATCTTTGATTTTTGATAAAAAACGAGGTGTTTTTTATGACAGAGGAATTCAAAAAACAGATCGAAACCGAGGCGCGGCAGGCCGTGACAGAGCTGCTGGCGCAGGCTAAGCTGAAAAAAGGGGACGTGTTCGTGGTGGGCTGCTCGTCCAGCGAGATCGTGGGCGGGCACATTGGCAAGGATTCCAGTCTGGAAGCCGCGCAGGCCGTGTACGCGGGCATTGCCCCAGTGCTGGCCGAAAACGGCATCTGGCTGGCTGCGCAGTGCTGTGAGCATCTGAACCGCGCTATTATCATCGAGCGCGAAGCCGCCGAAAAATACGGCTGGGAAGAGGTGTGCGTGGTGCCGCGCCCCCACGCAGGCGGCAGCTGGGCCACTACCTGCTGGAAGAAGTTCCGGGAGCCGGTGGCCGTGGAAGAGATCCGTGCCCATGCAGGCATTGATATCGGCGGCACCCTGATCGGGATGCACCTGAAGCGGGTGGCGGTGCCGGTACGGCTGAGCCTTTCCAAAATTGGTGAAGCGAATATTCTGTGCGCCCGCACCCGCCCGAAACTCATTGGCGGCGAGCGCGCAAAGTATACCGAGGAGGACTGAGCATCATGGCAGAAAAAAATCTGGAACAGATGAAGGAAGCCGTGGCAGAGATCCGGGAGAAAATGGCGGCAGCCGCCCGCGAGGCAGGCCGCGACCCGGCGGCGGTGCAGCTGTGCGCCGCCTGCAAGACCCGCACCGCTGAGACGGTGGCCGCAAGCGCTGCGCTGCCCATTGACGTGTTTGGCGAAAACCATGTGCAGGAGCTGTGCGCAAACTTTGACGCAGGTGCTTACTGCGGCAAGCCCAGCCACTTTATCGGCCATCTGCAGACCAACAAGATCAAAAAGGTGCTGGGCCGTGCCAGCCTCATCCAAAGCGTGGACAGTGAGCATCTGCTGAACGCCATCGAGAAGGAAGCAGCCAAGGCCGGCATCGTGCAGAACGTGCTGCTGGAGGTGAATATCGGCGGCGAGGAGAGCAAGACCGGCGTGGCACCGGAAGCGCTCTGGCCGCTGCTGGATGCTGCTGCCGCACAGGAGCACATCCGGGTCAAGGGGCTGATGGCCATTCCGCCCGTGAACGACGACGATGCCCGCAACCGCCGCTATCTGGCCGAGGTATACAAGCTGTTTGTGCAGGCCGGAAAGCGCGGCTATTCCAACGTGTCCATGGAGACCCTCTCCATGGGCATGAGCGGCGACTTTGAAAACGCCATCCGGGAGGGTGCCACCCTTGTGCGCATCGGCACCGCCATCTACGGTGAACGGGATTACAGTAAAAAGTAAGAGAACGAACCCTCTCCGTCATTGCTGCGCAATGCCACCTCCCCCGAAAGGGGGAGGTTTTGTACAGCTTCTCGAAAGATGCAAAGGCTCCCCCTCTCGGGGGAGCTGGCGAACGAAGTGAGCCTGAGAGGGTTTTACAACAGGAGGAACCATGTCAAAAACCAAGATCAACGACCCCGGGGCGCACCACGCAGGCAGCGGTGCGCTGATCCGGCGTTTTCTGCCCTATCTGGCAAAGTACAAAAAGACCCTGTTTCTGGACCTGTTCTGTGCAGCGCTGACCACCCTGTGTGACATCGTGCTGCCCAAGATCATGAGCACCATCACCAACGCCGCCATGGGCGTGGGCATCACCCTGACGGCGGGCATCGTGCTGCGGCTGGCAGCACTCTATTTTGTGCTGCGCATCATCGACGGTGCAGCCAGCTATTACATGTCCAGCATCGGTCATATCATGGGCGTGCACATCGAGACGGATATGCGCCGCGATGCCTTTGACCACCTGCTCAAGCTGGACCACACCTACTACAACAACACCAAGGTAGGCACCATCATGGGCCGCATCACCAACGACCTGTTCGATGTGACCGAGTTCGCCCACCACTGCCCGGAGGAATTTTTCATTGCGGCCATCAAGATCGTGGTGTCCTTTGTCATCCTGTGCCGGGCCAGTGTGCCGCTGACGCTGGCGGTGTTCGCCTGCGTGCCGCTGATGGGCGTGGTGTCCGTTTACCTGAACGGACGGCTGCGGGCGCGGTTCCGCCAGCAGCGCGTGCAGATCGGCGAGCTGAACTCCACCATCGAGGACAGTCTGCTGGGGCAGGGTGTCGTGAAGGCCTTTGCCGCCGAGGATGAGGAACGCGAGAAGTTTGCAAAGGGCAACAGGGATTTTGAGCAGATCAAGACCCTCGGCTATTACGCCATGGGTGCCTTCAACACCTCCACCCGCCTGTTCGACGGCCTGATGTATCTGGTGGTCATTCTGGCAGGCGGCCTCTCGCTGGTGTACGGCAGGATCACCGCCGGTGACATGGTGGCCTATATGCTGTACGTCACCACCCTCATTGCCACCATCCGCCGCATCGTGGAGTTTGCCGAGCAGTTCCAGCGCGGCATGACCGGCATCGAGCGCTTTGCCGAAATCATGGACACCCCCGTGACCATCGGCGACGCCCCGGACGCGGTGCCGCTGCAGCCCGGCCCCGGTGACATCCGGTTTGAAAACGTCAGCTTTGAGTACCCGGACGACCACAACAAGGTGCTGCACAACGTCAGTCTGGATATCCGGCCGGGCGAACGGCTGGCGCTGGTCGGCCCTTCGGGCGGAGGCAAGACCACCCTGTGCAACCTCATCCCCCGTTTCTACGAAGTGACCAGCGGCCGCATCCTGATCGATGGGCAGGACATCCGCCATGTCACCCTGAAAAGCCTGCGGCAGGATATCGGCATCGTGCAGCAGGACGTGTATCTGTTCAGCGGCACGGTGGCCCAGAACATCGCCTACGGCAAGCCCGGTGCCACCCGCGAAGAGATCATGGAAGCAGCGCGTCTGGCGGGGGCCGAAAAGTTCATTCTGGCCCTGAAGGATGGCTTTGATACCTATGTGGGTGAGCGCGGTGTCAAGCTCTCCGGCGGACAGAAGCAGCGCATCGCCATTGCGCGGGTGTTCCTGAAGAACCCGCCCATCCTCATTCTGGACGAGGCTACCAGCGCACTGGACAACGAAAGCGAGATCCTGGTGGGCCAGAGCCTTGAAAAGCTGGCCCATGGCCGCACCACCCTGACCATCGCCCACCGCCTGACCACCATCAAGGACTACGACCGCATCCTTGTGCTGGGCGAAGAGGGCATCGTGGAATCCGGCACCCACGACCAGCTGCTGGCAAAGCAGGGCGTCTACTACCGCCTGTGGAACCAGCTGCCGGGGGAAGATACGCTGTAAATTTTATTGAACGTACAAAGAAAAACCCGGAAACGACCGTCGTTTCCGGGTTTTTAAGTTTCTGAGAAAATACCGCTGAATTATTCACCCACGATCAGGCGCACAGAACCATAGATACCAGCATCGTTGCCGAGGATGGCGGGCACGATGGGGGTCTCACGGCAGGACTTGAAGGCATAGACCTTGAAGTGCTCCCGCAGCGGGGCAAACAGCACCTCGCCTGCGCGGGACACGCCGCCGCCGATCATGAACATTTCCGGGTCCACGGTGTTGGCAACATTGGCCAGCGCCATGCCCAGCGTGTCGGTCATCTCGTCCACCTCACGGGCGGCAAGGGCGTCGCCATTGCGGGCGGCATCAAACACGTCCTTGGCGGCAAACTCGGTGCCGCGCAGGGTGCAGGGAGTATCCGGGTTCTCGTCCAGCAGCTTCTTCATGCAGCGCACAACGCCGGTGGCACTGGAATACTGCTCCAGACATCCGTGCTTGCCGCAGCCGCAGGCAGCGGTCTCGTGGCGATCCACGGTGATGTGGCCGATCTCGCCGCCGGCACCGTGGGTGCCATCAATGACCTTGCCGTTGACGATGACACCACCGCCCACGCCGGTGCCCAGCGTGACCATGACCGCGCTGCGGCAGCCCTTGGCGGCACCCATCCAGATCTCGCCCAGAGCGGCCACGTTGGCATCGTTGCCCACCAGAACCTTGATGCCGCCCAGCATACCGCCAAGCTCTTCGGCCACATTATGCTTGCCCCAGCCGCCGAGGTTTGCACAGATGATGGGCACGATGCGGCTGTCCAGCACAGGGCCGGGCACGCCCACGCCCACGCCCTCTACCTGCTCAGCGGCAAGGCCTTTTTCCTGCATCTTGCCCTGCACGGCAGAGGCCAGATTTTTCAGAATGTGCTCACCGGCGTTGGAGGTGTCGGTGGGAACTTCCCACTTTTCCAGCAGTTCGCCGGTGGTCTTGAACAGGCCGATCTTGGCGGTGGTGCCGCCCAGATCGATGCCGAATGCGTATTCTTTCATGTTTCATTTACCTCTTTTTGACGGCCAGCGGCCGCAGTATTTCGCGTGTTCCAGTATACCACACCTACCCGCAAAAGAGCAGTGCCGCTGCGGATTTTCATGCAAACAGACGGAAAACGCAGTGGATGTTTGGCACAAATGCCAGTGTTCACCGCACGGTGTTGGTCAGACTGCCAATGCCGTCGATCTCACAGCGCACCGTGTCGCCGGGCTTCAGGAACTGCGGCGGGTCCATGCCCATGCCCACGCCTGCCGGGGTGCCGGTGGCAATGATGGTGCCGGCCTTCAGGGTCATGCCCTGAGTCAGCTCGTGGATCACGTGGTCGATATCAAAGATCTGCAGGCCGGTGTTCGAGTCCTGCCGCTTTTCGCCGTTGACGAAGCTTCGGATGCCGAGCTTGGGCGGGTAGGTGTCAAATTCGTCTGCGGTAACGATGCAGGGGCCGATGGGCGTGAAGCCGTCCAGACTTTTGCCGAAATACCACTGCTTGTGGGCGGTCTGCACATCGCGGGCGGAAACGTCGTTCAGGATGGTGTAGCCGAACACATAGTCTTTTGTCTGCCCGGCGGGCACATCCCTGGCATCTTTGCCCAGAACCACAGCCAGTTCGCATTCGTAGTCCAGCTTCTGCACAAGGTCAGTGTGAGCTTCAATAAAGCCGCCGTCCGGCACAGCGCGGGAAACGCGCTTGGAAAAATAAATGGCATCCTGATGTTTGGTTGCAAAGGCATCGGCAGAGTATTTCTCCGCTTCGTCCGAGTGGGCCATGTAGTTGATGCCAAGGCACACCACATCCTGCGCCGGGCAGGGAATAGGGCTTTGCAGCTGCACGGCATCCACGGGCAGGGCCGGGATGCCCGCAATGGCAAGCTGCAGGCCTGCCCGCACCTGCGGGGTCAGAAAGGGGATGGCATCGGACAAGGTTTCATAGGAAAGGCCCAGCCAGCTCAACGGCCAGATCTGTGTGCCGTCCGGCGAAAGAATGGCCGGATCTTCTACGCCGTCCGGCAGGCGGCAGGTGACAAAACGCATTTCAGTTTCCTCCCTCAGTGGCGGTAGGCGATGGCGTTCTGGATGCGGTCGGCCTCAGCCTGCCCGGCCAGCTGGCGCACCAACTCCAGCGCAAAGGGGATGGCACCGCCCAGACCGTAGCTGGTGGTGATATTGCCGTCCACTACCACTTCGGTATCCAGCACCTCAGCACCGGCCAATTTGTCTTGGAAACCGGCGTGCGCCGTGGCTTTTCTGCCCTCCAGCAGGCCGAGAGATGCCAGCACGCTGGGTGCTGCGCAGATGGCAGCTACCTTTTTGCCGCTCTTTGCAAAGGAAACGCAGGTGTCGGTAACGGTCTTGTTGGCGGCAAGGTTCGGGGTGCCGGGGATGCCGCCGGGCAGCACCACCATGTCCACATCCGAATAATCCACCTCTTCGGCCAGTGCGTCGGCGGTGATATGCACCTTGTGGCTGCTCACGATCTCGCGGCTGCCGGATGCGCTGGCCACGGTCACCTCCACCTTGGCGCGGCGCAGCAGATCGACCACCAGCAGGGCTTCACATTCCTCGGTGCCCTCGGCAAAAAATACAACAGCTTTGCTCATAAAAATCAAACCTCCCTGATTTCTGATGAAGACGGCGCATCTGCACCGCATGAGGAAAAACGATAGAAGGACCCCGCTGGCGTGGGGACTTCTGCCTTCCCGGTTGAATGATAAAAGCCGCATACCGCACGGGCGGCACGCGGCATGGTTTGTGTGGAAGTTCAGTTTTGATCGTCGGCAGCTTTTTCCGCTTCCAGCAAGGCGCGTAACACGCTGTCGTTGGCACTCAGCACCCGGCTTACCCGGCTGATGATGGCGCTGGATGCACCGGTCTTATCCATGATCTCGGTGTAGATGCGCTTGTCCACCAGCATTTCGGCAATGTTGTAGCGCTGCTCCATTGCGCTCAGCTCGGAATAGCTGCACACATCCTGTAAAAAACGGTAGCACTGTTCCGGGGTCTTGAGCTGCAAAAATGCCTGATACAGACCGGACTGGCCGGTAGGATGATCTTTTGCCATGTTGTTCTCCTTTTTTGCAGATGCCGCCCACAGGCAGACACTTTATTACACTACACCAGTGTAGTACAAACGGGGAGAAATTTCAATAGCATTTGCGGCTTTTTAGCCCAGCGTGTGCTCAAATACCACTTCGTCCCGGGGGACGGTGCCGTTTTCCTGCTCGGCGGGCTTTAAATTGCGGTAGCGCAGGGCCTTGAAGAACTGCTGCACCGGCAGGGCCTTGGCGTGCACGGTGCACCACACACGGCCCTTGCCCTCGCCGCGGGCCAGCCGCTCGCAGGAGAGCACGATGTCCCGGCCCAGTGCCTTGCCGCGGTATTCGGGCTTGAGGTACAGGTGCATCAGGTGCAGGGCGGTGTTCTCCATCTTCCACGCAAAGTAGCCGATGGTTTTGCCGCCCAGAACGACCAGAAAATAGTTCACATCGTTGTCGATGTCTGCTTCGATGGCGTCTGCGCTCTGCAGCTCTTCCACAAGGGTGTCCAGCTGCTTTGCGGGATAGTAGCGCTTGTACACCTCGTGCCAGAGCTCACTGGCAAGGTCGGCGGTGGCGTGGATGTATTTGGCCTTGGCGACCAGCTTGTAATCAGGCTTCATAGTTCTCCTTATACTTTTACGATATAATCCGGCTTGCGGGGGGCGGCGGGCTTGGGGTCTGCAGCAGGATAGCCCAGAATGCAGTGGCCGACGCCGACCCAATCGCCCTCGATGCCCCACTGCCGGAGCAGGGCCTTGCCCTCGTCGGATTCAAACTCTTCCTTTGCGCGGTTGATCCAGCAGCTGCCCAGCCCCAGCGAGGCCGCGGCCAGCATCAGATTGCCCATGACAAGGCTGCCGTCCTGCACGGCATTTTTGGAACCGGCATCGGCCAGCACTACCAGAATGGTAGGAGCGCCGTACATAGGGTCGGTGTCCTTGCCCATGACAGCGGCGTTCATGCGGGTGAGCTGGGCGCGGGTGGCAGCGTCCTGCACCACCACGATCTTTGCGCTCTGGCGGCCCATGGCGCTGGCAGCGTAGGTGCCGGCTTCCAGCACGGCATTCAGCTCTTCGTCGGTGATCTGCTCCGGCTTATAGGCACGGCAGCTGCGGCGGCTTTTAATGGTTTCCAAGGTTTCGTTGGTCATAGCAATTCCCTCCCTTAAAACATGTGCCTTTATTGTATCACAACAAAGGCCGGAGTGCAAAGAGAAACCAGCAGGAAACGCTTTTGTTGCACGTAAACGTTATCGTTGCGGGAATCATGTCAAAATGCACAATAAAACGTAAAAAGATTATGGAAAAGCATTCTTGCTGCCAAAGGACAAATACGCTATAATAGGGCTACCAAACTGGAAAGGAGTCGTGCTCTATGGCAAAGGCATCGCAGGCAGTCATTCTGGAAAATGAATTTTATATCATCAAAGCCCCCAATGGAAAGGTACTGGAAGTAAAGAACTTCAACACCGAGAACGGCGCGGCCATCCAGCTGTGGAGCTATGCAGGCCATCCGTGGCAGCAGTGGCAGTTCGTGGATGCAGGCGAGGGCCGCTGGCGCATCTGCAACCGCTTTACCGGCAAGATGATGGATCTGGCCCTTGGCGGTGTGGTGGAGGGCACATGGCTGCACCAGTGGGACCGCACCAGCGGGCTGAGTCAGTGCTGGGCGCTGGAGCCCACCCGCAGCGGGCGCACCCGCATCCGCAATGTGCTGGCGGATAAATACATCGACCTTGTGGGTATGAACACCTCCAACGGCGCACAGGCCCAGATCTGGAACTTTGTGGCCGGCGGCAATCAGGAGTGGACGCTGGAACGCATCGATCCGGACACCGCCCAGAGCGGCCGCCGCGCTGAGGAGGCCAAAGACCCGCAGCCCACGCCCAGCCAGCGCAAGCATCAGAACGACCTTGTGCGCAAGCTGAACAATGCGGGCAAGGGAAGAGCAAGCCGGAAGGGGCAATGATTTTAAATTGCCGCCGCGTTGCTCTGGCATATTCAGAGGAAAAAGTTATTTTTGGTTTGCACCCCCGGCAAAGCCTGCGGGCTTTGCCGGGGGTGTTTTTTCACGGGAGGGGCCGCAGCGAAAAACGGCATTTTCCACAAAAACAAGATCAAAAGGAGAACTCAATGAATCTAGGAGCCTTCATGAACCCGGAATTTCCCATTTTCAGCACCACGCTGTGCTATCTGGAACGGGACGATGCCTACCTGATGCTGCACCGTATCAAAAAGCAGGACGACTACAACCACGACAAATGGATCGGTGTAGGCGGAAAGTTTGAGCGGTTTGAAAGCCCGGAGGACTGCCTGCTGCGGGAAGTGAAGGAGGAGACCGGCCTGACGCTGAAGCGCTTCCGCGCCCGGGGTCTGCTGACCTTTATTTGGGGCAACATGACCGAGTTCATCCACCTGTACACCGCTGATGAATGGACGGGCGAGATGGTGCAGGGCGATGCCTGCAGGGAAGGCGTGCTGGAATGGGTGCCGAAGGATAAGGCGGCTGAACTGCCCATCTGGGAGGGCGACAAAATCTTCTTCCGGCTGCTGAATGAGGAACGGCCTTATTTCTCCCTCAAGCTGGTGTATGAAGGCGATACCCTCACGCAGGCAGTGCTGGACGGGAAACGAATCGTTTGAGCGCTTCCTGTGCAGAGCGTCGTCACGTGTTTAACCGTGAAAAGACAAATCCCGGCAGACCGCAGCCTGCCGGGATTTGCTCTATCAAAAAGCAAAAAGCAAAAAGAATTTTCTGCTTAAAAATCAGTTCAGCTTCAGGTCGCCCTCTTTGATCCAGCCCAGCTTGCGCTCGATCTCGCAGAAGATCACACTCAGCACGGCGGGCAGAACAAAGCACAGCAGCACCATGGCAGCCCAGTCCATCGGGGTGATGGCGGCTTTGGTACCGGCGGCAATGTCGCTGACCCAGCCGGTGTACACGCCGATCTGGCCTACCAGACCGCAGGTGCCCATGCCGGAAGAGACAGCGGCACCGTTCATCTCAAAGTGGAACACGCAGGTGGCCAGCGGGCCGGTGATGGCACTGGCCAGTGTGGGCGCGATCCAGATACGGGGGTTCTTGACGATGTTGCCCATCTGCAGCATGCTGGTGCCAAGGCCCTGACTGACCAGACCGCCCACGCCGTTCTCCTTGTAGCTCATCACGGCAAAGCCGATCATCTGGGCGCAGCAGCCTGCCACGGCGGCACCGCCGGCAAGGCCGGTCAGACCCAGCGCGGCGCAGATGGCGGCAGAGGAAATGGGCAGGGTCAGCGCCACGCCCACAATGACGGATACCAGAATGCCCATGACCAGCGGAGCCTGTTCGGTGGCCCACATGATCAGGGTGCCCACCTGACTTGCGGCAGCGCCAATGGGTGCGGCGATCAGCATGGAAAGGCCCACGCCGGAAAAAATGGTCACCAGCGGGGTCACGAGGATGTCCACGCGGGTCTCCTTGCTCACGGCCTTGCCCAGTTCGGAAGCCACGATGGCAATGATGAGCACGGCCAGCGGGCCGCCTGCGCCGCCCAGAGCATTGGCCGAGTAGCCTACGGTGATCAGGCTGAACAGCACCAGCGGCGGGCAGTGCAGCGCCCAGCCAATGGCGCAGGCCATGGCCGGGCCGCTCATGGCCGTGGCGTAACCGCCAAGGTCTACCAGCACGTCAAGGCCGGTCTGCTGGCCCAGCGTCTTGATGATGGTGCCGATCAGCAGGCTGGCAAACAGGCCCTGCGCCATGGCACCCAGCGCTTCAATGAGATAGCGCTGCGGGGTGATGACGATATCCTTGCGTTTTAAGAAATCTTTCACATTTGACATGAGAAACTGCCTTTCTGTTTCAAGATGGTGGATTCAATGCAAAAACTGCATGTCAAGTATAATACCATACACATGTCAAGACAACAAGACAAAATGCTGATTTTGCTGGAAATATCTGCAATTTTTGGCTTTGTGCAATGTTTTTGCGGGCTGAGACGTATCTGTTTTGGAGCATTTTCTGATACCGGGGCGGCAGCTTTTCGGAGCTGCGCTTTGCAGTGTGCGGCAATTGACGGGGGCTTGCCCGCGGGTGTATACTGAAAGAGTATTGAGAAGATGAAACGCTGCCCTTTTTGCGAAGGGCGGCATCCCGATAAAAATGCATGAGGTTTGGAGCACAGCATGAAAAAAACGTTCTGGAATAAACTGACTGCCCGCGACACCCGCGGCAAAACGCGGTGTGCAGCGGCAGTTCTGGCATTGGCAATGACCTTTTCAATGGGCGCACCGCTGGCACTGGCTGCACAGCCGGAAGAAAGTACCGCGGCAGTGACCGAGACTGTTTCTGCACAGCAGGAAACGGCAATGCCCACCCTGCAGACGGAGACCCCGGAGCTTGCTGCACAGGACCCGGAAGCACCGCCTGTACAGGCCACTGAAGCGGAGGAGAACAGCACGAACCAGCACACGCCGGAAAACAGCGTGGTGCTGACACCGGAAGAGATCCGTGCCGCGCTGGATGCCGGTGCCATGGATGCCGCCGAGGCCCAGTGCATCGACCTGAGCGATGAGAACGGCTTTTTCAGCTGGCTGCTCAATTTCCTGTTCGGCTGGCTGGGCAAAGACGAGTCCCAGCCGGAGCCAGCCTACTCCGGCTGGCGCACCTCCGGCGGCAAGACCTACTACTACAGCCAGACCACCAACAAGCCGGTGACCGGCATCCAGTGCATCGACAATAAACTCTATTACTTCAATGCGGACGGTGTGCTGGAAAATGGCAAGACCTTCGGTGTGGATGTTTCCAAGTATCAGAAGAACATCGACTGGAACCAGATCAAAAAGGCAGGCGTGAGTTTTGTGATCGTCCGCATCGGCTACCGCGGCTATGGTGCTTCCGGCACGTTGGTGCTGGACCCCATGTTCGAGGAGCATTTCACCAATGTGAAGAATGCGGGCCTGAAGGTGGGCGTGTATTTCTTCAGTCAGGCTACCACCGAGGAGGAAGCCAAGGAGGAAGCCTTTGCCTGCGCCTACGTACTGAACGGACGCAAGCTGGATTACCCCATCTTCTTTGACACCGAAGCATCCGGCGCTTCCAATGGTTCCGGCCGTGCCGACGGTCTGGGTATGGAGGACCGCACCAAGTGCGCCATCGCCTTCTGTGAGGAGGTCAAGGCACAGGGCTACAAACCCGGTGTGTATGCCTCTACCCTGTGGTACCGCAAGCGTGTCAATCTGAACAGCCTGAAAAAATATACCATCTGGAACGCGCATTATGGTGTTGCCAGCAGCCCCATCGACTGCGCCCTGTGGCAGGGCACCTGCACGGCACGCCTGCCCGGCTATAAGGGCGATATGGACGTGAACATCAGCTACATCGGATAAGTGAGGAAACTGCAATGGACCGCATTCGCCTGATCGCATCGGACATGGACGCGACCCTTCTGGACGAGTACAGCCAGTTGCCGCCAAAGTTTACCGAGACCATCCGTGCACTGGCCGGGCAGGGCATCTTGTTTGCCGCCGCCAGCGGGCGGCCTCTGTACACACTGGAAACGATGTTCCCGGATCTGCTGGAGGAGATCATTCTCATTGGCGACAACGGCGGCGCTGCCCGCTGGAAGGGGAAAGACCTGTTTGTGTCCGAAATGCCTGCCGAGGGCTGGCGGCAGCTGGCCCGCAGCACAAAGCAGGCCGGAGACGTGGGCCTTTTGTGCGGACTGCAGGCGGCCTACGCGGAAAAGCAGGACGAGAAATACGATGCCGTTTTCAAGAATTTTTATACCCGGGTGGAATACGTGGATGACCTGACTGCGGTGGAAGCGGCGGCGGATAAGTTTACCGTCTATCTGCCCAACGACGACTCGCAGAAAGCCTTCGACCGGATCTACGGCGCATTCCACACCGGAAATGGCGGTGCATTCTCGGTGGCAGTGGCAGGCAGAAACTGGGTGGATGTGATGAACCCAGGTGTGCACAAGGGTGCAGCACTGGCAAAGGTGGGTGCACTGCTGGGCATTCCGGCCGACAGCATGATGGCCTTTGGTGACACCTACAACGATGCCGAGATGCTCACCACCGCGAAGTACGGCTTTTTGATGGAGAACGGCAGCGGACCGCTGCGGGCGCAGGTGCCGTTTCTGGCACCGTCCCACCGGGAATACGGCGTGATGCAGGTGCTGAAACAGGTGCTCCGCCAGAACGGCGAAGTCTCGCCGGAGGATTTTGTGAAGGCGCATTAAAGCGGGAGAGACGATTTGGAATGCTCTCCGCTTCGCTCTGAGCATAAATAGCGGAAATAGTATTTTTATTTGCAACTCCGAAACGGCTGCGGCCGTTTCGGAGTTGCTTTTTCACAGGGAGGGTCGTAACGGCAAACGGCATTTGCTGATGCTGGCTCCCTGCGGGAGCATTCACGTCAGCATGAAAACATGCTGTTGCCATTACGTTTCGTCGCGCAAGCGACTTCAAATCGGCGCAACACAAAAAATCCTTTAGCGGAGCGACTTGGATTTTTTGTATGGAGCCCAACTGCTTTGGGATTATTAAGGGCGAGCAGCCCTTAGTTTGCAACGGCGACGACCGCGG
>ERZ1027076.103-NODE-103-length-31479-cov-9.941541_pt1 | contig 31479 bp, 40 predicted proteins | sample MGYA00519416_ERZ1027076 | MGnify/ENA primary metagenome ERZ1027076 (study PRJEB26926, sample SAMN06164525) | human gut metagenome | biome: ENVO:00009003; feature: ENVO:2100002; material: ENVO:00002003 | host: Homo sapiens | place: USA | collected 2012 ... | reverse complement strand
TCTACACCTATTAAGTCGTCGGCAGCGTCAGATGTGTATAAGAGACAGCGTCACGCCCAGCACAGAGGCCAGCTCCACAGCGGTCTCGATGTTCGGCGTTCTATCGCCGGAAACATAACGTGAGATGGTAGTCTCCGTCGTGTTGATACGTTCTGCGACAGCACGCTGCGTGAGGCCGCGCTTGTCGATGAGTTCTTTGAACTGTTTGGCGAACATGGCTTTGCTGTACATAGTGATACCTCCCAATGTAGCTTACTTACCAAGTTTATAACATACTTGTCAAAGAGTAAACAAAACTTACCAAAATTATCATTTTAAGATTGACATATACCATATTGGTAAGCTATAATGAAGACACGGAAAGGGGGTGAGCGGATGAATAGCTCCAAGCTCAAGGGCATCCGGGTCGAGAAGGGAAAGACCCAGAAGAACATGGCCGAATTGATCGGCAAATCGCTTGTTACCTACTCCAAGAAGGAGCGCGGAGAAGTCGAGTTCTCCAATGAGGAAATGAGCATTGTCGCCAAGGCGCTTGACCTGACCAGCGATCAGGTCAACGCTATTTTTTTCGACGATAACTTACCGAAAGGGTAAGTATACGCATAGCGGTTTGCTGATGTCTAAAGTATAACGCATCAAGGGGGCAAAGAAAATGGGACGCGATGCCGCAAAAGCCTGTGAAAACCAGTGCTTCCGGTGTAGGAAAGAGGCCGCAAAGCACAACGATAAGCTCGGTAGCCGTGAAGGCGCTGCGGAACTGCTCGGAATCTCGGTCTCGAGCCTTGCGGATTACGAGCTGGGCAATACGAAGGTCATCCCGGTGGATAAGGTGGTGCTGATGGCAGACATCTACAATGCACCGGAGCTGATGGCGTGGTATTGTTCGTCGGAATGCCTTATCGGAAAGAGCCTCGAAATGCCGTCCCCTGAAATTGCCTCGGTAGAGCGTACGACTATGAAGCTGCTGAAGCAGCTCCGGCAGGGTGACATCGAGCAGGTCAAGGAAAAGCTCATCGACATCACGGCAGATGGCATCATCTCCAAGGATGAGTGGGCAGACCTGACCGAAATCCTCGACTACCTCGACGGACTGATTCGGGCGGCGCGGGAACTGAAGCTCATGGGCTTCAAGCTCCTGAATGGAGGCGCAGACGATGGCTGACATCCAAACGCTGAAGAAGCTGCTGGCAGAAGAATATGGCATCACAACCGCAAGAGAACTCGACGAAGCCATGAAGAAAATCGGCGGATTGAATATCGGCGTGTTTGCATCGCCGGTAAGAAAGGATGGAACGAAACATGAAAAAGTACGCAGTATTGCACGAGCCGGGTGACATCGTTACGCTGGCCGGAACCAGATTTGTGGTGCTGGATGTTGAGCGTCGTGGTAGCCTGCCGGACAGCCTGTTCCTGCTGGCGCTGGAATCGGTTGGTGCTTCTGAATTTGGCAGCTCCAACAACTACGCAGAGAGCGACCTGAAGAAGGCCGTGGACAAATGGCTGGAGGACATGGGAAAGAGGGGTCTCGACAACGCCAAGCTCATCCCCCGCGAGATCGACCTGACCACGCTGGACGGTTCCGGCTGCTATGGGAAGCTGTCGGTGAAGGCTGCGCCGCTTACACTGGATGAAGCTCGCAAGTACGCTGACATCATCCCCAATGCGGAGCGGTGGTGCTGGCTGGCGACCGGTTGGAGCGGTCCCAGCAAGTCGGACGGTGATCTCGCCCTGTGCGTCAACTCCAATGGCGGCTGGAACGGCAGCAGCTGCTCCTACTCGAGCGGCATCCGCCCCGCTTTGAAGGCCCCCTCTATCCTCTTTGAGGACTCTGAGGCCGGTCTGGACTTGAGCAAGATTCCAACCGATGATCTGCTTCAGGAAATCCACCGCAGACTCGCGGAAAAGGCATGAGTGCCGATAAGCTGGCAGAAGCACGGCAGGCGGCGGAAACATCGCTGGGATTCAAAATCCCGGATGTGGTAGCCACCAGCGTTCTCTGGTATGCCCGGCGCAAATGTGAGCTGGCAGAGCAGCCGGAGAGCTACCTTCCGCTTCTGTACGAAACCGAGCTGACCGACTACTATATGCGGTTGGCAATCAACCTGAAGGGAGAAAAGCAACGTGAGCAACGAATGCGTGAAGCCCGAAATTCCGCAGTTCCCGGAATTGACATTTGAGGAAGAACGGCATCTCTACTACCTGAACGGGCTGGAAGTACCCAGCGTGACCACCCTGATGAAGCCGCTGTCCAGTGACTTCTACAGCACGGTGGACCCGGAGGTTCTGAACAAGGCCGCAAAGCGCGGCACGGCCATCCACAATGCGGTGGAAAACTACGCCAAATTCGGCATTGAGGACATTCCGCCGGTGTATGCCGGGTATTTTGCCGGCTTCCGGGAGTGGTGGGATAGCCGCAAGCCGGAAGTTCTGGCGACCGAAACCAAGGTCTACCACAAAATCCTGCGGTATGCAGGCACGGTCGATCTGCTGTGCATCATCGACGGCAGGGTGACGCTGGTGGACTACAAGACATCGGCACAGGTGAACAGCAAGCTCTGCGCTGTGCAGCTTGAAGCCTATGACAGGGCATGGGAGAGCCACGACATCAAGGTCGATGACCGGCTGATTCTCCACCTGTCCAAGAAGGGCTATCAGGAAGTGCGCTTCCCCCGGAGCGGGAAGTGCTGGTCGGTGTTCTCGTCATTGATGACAATTAAGAACTACATGAACGAGTGATTTTCAGGAGGTTCGACAGATGGAAAAAGAAACTATGGTGGCAACCGTTCCGCAGGCCGAAATCGTTGATGAGCAGCAGCTCTCCCGCGATGTGACCGACATCGAGTTTCAGGCGGAGTCGCTGGTTATCCAGACCGATGAAGATTACGCCTTTGCCGGTGAGTTCGGCAAGATGCTGAAGAAAAAGGCGTCGCAGGTCACGACGTTCTTCAAGCCTATGAAAGACAGCGCCTATCAGGCCCACAAAGCGGTTTGCGACCGGGAAAAGGCCATGCTGACCCCGCTGCGCAACGCCGAGAAGACGGTCAAGCAGGTGATGAGCGCCTACATTGCAGAGCAGGAACGTAAGCGCCGGGAAGCTGAAGAAGCTGCTCGACGGGCAGCGGAAGCTGAACGGGAGCGCAAGATTCAGGAAGCGGCTACGCTGGAAGCCGCTGGTGACGCAGATGGAGCGGAGGCCGCCTTTGAGGAAGCCGCCATCATGGATGATGCTGCAAGCTATGCGGTAGTGCCTGCCGCAGCCACCCCGAAGGTCTCCGGCGTCAGCACCTCGAAAGACTGGGAAATCGTCGAGATCGACCCCAAGGCGGTCCCGCTGGCGGTGGCGGGCATTGAGCTCCGCCCGGTCGATCAGGCCGCTGTTATGCGCCTCATCCGTGCCTCGAAGGGCCAGATCGAAATTCCCGGCATCACCTACCGTCAGGTCGCAAAAATGAGCTTCAGGGGGTAAAAGAATATGTCTACTGCTATGAGCAAAGCTGAGAGCAACGCTCTCGTTGTCAGCTACGATGTTCTGGGCACGCACGTTGAGCTGGATTTGGATTTCGTGAAGAAGTACCTCGTTCGCGGCAGGGCAGAACTGGTAAGCAATCAGGAACTCGTGTTCTTTATGAACACCTGCCGCCAGCAGAAGCTCAACCCGCTGGTTCAGGGTGAGGTCTACCTCATCAAGTACAGCAAGGATGACCCGGCGCAGATGGTCGTTGGCAAGGATGCCTACCTCCGCAGAGCATTTGACCACCCGGACTACCTGTTCAAGAACGACGGCATCACGGTACAGCGTGGGAACGAGATTATCCAGAAAGAGGGATGCTGCCTCTATCCGGGTGAAACTCTGGTTGGCGGCTGGTGCCGCGTTACCTTCATGCGGAACGGCAAGGAACGCACTGCATTCAAGGAAGTTGCCTTTGCCGAGTACAACAAGGGGCAGGCAAACTGGAAATCCAAGCCTGCCACCATGATCAACAAGGTCGCTGTCAGCCAGTGCGTGAGAGACGCTTTCCCGAAGGACTATGAGGGTGTGTACTCCGAGGATGAGATGATTGCATCTGGCGCTATCCCGGTGGGGTACAGGGAGTTGGATGACCCGAAGCCGGAAGAACAGCCGGCCGAGGAAGAAGACCCGGTCATCTCGCAGGAGCAGCGCCAGCAGCTTTTCAAGGCGGCGCAGGCAAACTTCGGCAAGGACAAGGGCAACGCCGTGGTCAAGTCCATCATCGAGGAGATGGGGCTGACCTCTACGACCGGCATGAAGATGTCCACCTACAACAAGGTGGTCGAGCGGCTGGTCGAGATCTGCACGGCCCACAAGGCGGAGCTGGAAGCTGAGGAAGGCACCAAAAATGACGGTGCAACCGAAGAATAAAGCCACCGGCGGAAAAGGAAGGTGAGGGGATGCCGTGGATAAGCGTACATCAGGAGGTGGACGGTACGAAGCTCCGTAGATTATACCGCGCCATCGGGTGTTCCAAGTTTGAAGCCCTCGGCATCCTGAACTTCCTGTGGTTCTGGGGCATGAAGAACGCAGATGAGACCGGGCTGGTCAAGGATGCAGACCTCGAAGTCCTGAGCCGATACCTGTACGGCTGCGGCGAGGACTGCCAGCTCGACATGGGCAAAGTGGTTCAGGCCCTTGTGGACACCGGCTGGATTGATGTGGCGGCCGACGGCTTTTACATCCACGACTGGGACACATGGCAGGAGCAGTGGTATAAGCTCCAGAAAAACCGCAGGCTGGATGCTGAACGAAAGCGGAAAGCCCGCCAGATGGAGCGTGAGGCCGCAAAGCCTGCGCCGAAGACTCCGGAGCCGGAACAGATGGAACTTCCTGTGGAGCCAGAAGCCAAGCGGCCAGCAAAGCCGAAACCTGATAAGAAATCCTATGCGGAGTTCGTGAAGATGAGCGAAGCGAACTACGACCGGCTCGTGAAACTGTACGGCAAAGCCTTTGCGGATGCCTGCATTGTGGAGCTTGACAACTACAAGGGCGCACGAGGAAAGACCTACAAGGACGACTACCGCGCCATCCTCTGCTGGGTCGTAGACCGGGTTAAAGAAAAGAAACCGGGCCTGCTTCAGCAGGGTGCAAGCGAATCTACGCCGGCTGAAGAAAATCCGTTCAGAGAGTGGGGTGAGCAGAATGGGTGAGTTTGATGGCCTGCTGCAAGGCGTTGTTCGTCAGGCGCAGGCGGCAAATCAGCCGGAGAACGGTGATTACTACGATGATGAAGGGTTCCTCGTCTGCGGGAACTGCCATACCCGTCGGCAGGTAGAGGTCAATATGCCTGACCTGAAGGCTGTTCCGTTCGACCCCAAGAAGAAAATCCGGGTCAAAATGCCGGTGTCCTGCCGTTGCAGGGCAGAACGGAGGAGGCAGGAAGAGCAGATGCTCATGCAGGACCGGGAAATGCGGGCAGCACAAGCGCTGAAACAGCAAAGCCTCATGGACGAACGCCTGCGGGACATCAGCTTTGACGGATTCCAGCAGACTAAGGATAACGCCTACAACCTGAAGCTCTGCCTGCGGTATGCGAAGCACTTCGATGAAATGCTGGCAAAGAATCAGGGGCTTTTGTTCTACGGCGGGGTCGGGACCGGAAAGACATTCGCAGCGGCCTGCATTGCAAACCATCTCCTGAGCCTGCGGGTCCAGGTGGTGATGACCTCGTTTGTGAAGCTGTTGGAAACTATGCAGGGCTTCAGTGAGGATGACAGCGCCCTGATTGCCCGGCTGAACAGGGCAAAGCTGCTCATCATTGATGATCTCGGCGCTGAACGCAGTACAGACTTTGCGCTGGAAAAGGTCTACGACATCGTGGACAGCCGGTACAGGGCCAAGCTCCCTATTATCCTCACCACGAACCTGAGCATGACCGAAATGAAAGAATCTGCGGACATCCGCTACACCCGCATCTATGACCGCATCTTTGAAATGTGCTATCCGATGCAGTTCACGGGTCGGTCGTGGAGAAAGGCAGAAGCGGCCCGCAGATTTGACGAGATGAAGAACTTTTTGGAGGGAAACGATGGATAAAGTTATCATCGCAAGCGTTGAGGACCGGCTGACGGTAGCTGCCATCCTCGTAAAGAACGACTACACCGTCCGGCAGGGCAAGCAGCTCCGTCCGGGCAAGAAAAGCTACGAATACTATCTGGAGTACACTCCGAACGACAAGCCGAAGCAGGCGGCAGGGGAATGAGGACGCAATTCTGCATCTACGGGGAGCCGCGAGGTAAGGAACGTCCGAAATTCTCAACCGTATGCGGCCATGTGACAGCCAGAACCCCGGAAAACACGGTTCTGTACGAAAACCTCGTAAAGACCGAGTACAGAATCCAATCTGGGGTTCGGTTTGCTGATGACGCCATGTTGAGCGTGAGGATTTTTGCGTTCCTCTCCGTCCCGAAGTCGGTCAGCAAGAAAAAACACCTTGCCATGATCGACCGCCTGATACGCCCGACACGAAAGCCTGATTTCGACAACATCGGCAAAATCATCTGCGATGCCCTGAATGGAATTGCCTACCGCGATGATGCCCAGATCGTAGATGCGCTGGTTCGGAAGTTCTACTCCGACATCCCGCGTGTTATCGTTGAAATCTCAGATATACCGTATGAACAGTAAAGGAGAATGACTATGAGCGACAAAACGTATGTGCTGTCCCTGAGCGCGGACACCTTCAACGCCTTCAAGATGGACTTCGACAGCGCCCTCCAGCGCTTGCTTCAGAAGATGGACAGGCTCCAGAGCGACAGCGCCTCCATCAACTGCAAAATCAGCGTGGCACTGACCCCGGCTCCGGAACGGAACTTCGATGCAACGCGGGAGGGGGACACCGTGCAGGTGATGAAGCCCAGCTTCAGCCACGAGATCAGCACCGAAATCAAGGTCAAGGACAAAACGACCGGCAACCTCTCTGGCAACCGCAAGCTGGTGTGGGATGAGGAGCTGATGGAGTATGTGATGAAGGACATCGACGATGGGCAGACCTCGCTTTTCGACACGGCCCAGAGCCGCCAGAATGCTGCGTCCCCTGTGGAGCAGGAACCGCCCCAGCTCCCGGAAGGCATCGTGGATGTTGACTACACGGTCATCAGCGATGACAAGGGCTACATCCTGCGCAACCCCGATAAGTGCGGCATCAAGGACCAGTGGGGCATCCTCAAAGTCCTTGTGGGAGAGCGGATGACGGTGAGCCGGAGTGCAGGCCACTGCTATGCGGAGACCGCAGACGGCATCATCGCCCTCGGCTCTGCCTACCTCGCAGAAGACCCCCGCCATGTGGATGACAGCATTCTGGAGCCTCATCTGGCAGAGGAAATCGCCTGCAACGGCTTCGGCACGGTTCAGGTCGGCGACCATGAGGAGCCGGAGAAAATCGTGGTAGAGTGTCTGGAATGCGGTGGCATCCTGCTGGAGGTGGAGAACCCCAACGCCCGGAAGGGTGATTCCGAATGAGGTACGGAACCTGTTTTCTGTGCGGAAAGACCGGTTGGCTGGAGGAGCACCACGTCTACCCGGGGCCATTCCGGGACAAGTCCGAAAAGTATGGCCTGAAGGTGGGCCTGTGCGGCGAGAGCTGCCATCGGAACGGCCGGTATGCGGCGCACCAGTGCAGGGAAACCTCCGATGCCCTGAAGCAGTTCTGGCAGATCAAGTACATGATGGCCCACAAAGCCAGCGTCGCAGACTTCCGGGCGGCATTCGGGAAGAACTATCTGGAACTCGACTACTACGATGATGAAAGGAGCTACCCTATGAACATTATTGCCATCAGCGGCCGCTTGACACGCGACCCCGAACTGCGCACCACTCCCAACGGAAAGCCCGTGGTGGAGTTCACGGTTGCGGTTGACCGGCCCGGCGTTAAGGACCAGACGGACTTTATCGACTGCGTGGCGTGGGAAAAGAAGGCTGAGTTTGTCGCCCGGTATTTCAAGCAGGGAAAGCGTATCGAGGCAAGCGGTGTCCTTACCACACGCACCTACGAGAAAAACGGGGTGAAGCGCAAGCGAACGGAGGTTCGCTGCGATCAGGTCTTCTTCGGCGAGTCCAAGAAAGATAGCGGCTCCACCCCGCAGGCAGCGCCGGAACCCACGAACGATGATTTCCGCCCGCTGCCCGATGATGATGACATCCCGTTCTGAGAAAGGAGAACACATGGAAGAAAATAAGAATCCCCTTATGGGCCATGTCGTAAAGGTCCCTGCACAGGTGTCCGGCATCCCTGACGGAGTGCAGATGACGGTGAACGCAGCCGTGACCACCTTTGCGGCGGTCGATGGCAAACCGGCTGGCATCGAAAGCATGGGTACGGCAGAATGCAATATGCTTGCCAGCTATACGCGGGGAACGGTCTCGTTCTCTGTCCACGGGGAAAAGCCCGTTATGGTGAGCGTCCGTCTGGATGAGTTGATGAGACTCTTGCAGGCGGCTGCTGCTGTATGTCACCACGAGCAGGAAAACAAGAAGAATGCTGAGGAGGAAAAGGCATGAGAAAGCTGTTTACGTCTGAGTCTGTGACCGAGGGTCATCCCGACAAGGTGTGCGACCGTATCTCTGATGCGGTGCTGGATGCAGTGCTGGCGAAGGACTCGAAGGGCCGGGTGGCCTGTGAGACCTGCTGCACCACCGACACGGTGTTCATCGCAGGCGAGATCACGAGCAAGGTCGATGTGGATATTGAGGGCATTGCCCGGCGGGTCCTGCGTGACATCGGCTACACCGGCGGGGCATCTGGCTTTGATGCCGACACCTGCAAGGTCATGGTGTCCGTCCACAAGCAGTCCCCTGATATTGCAATGGGAACCAGCGACATGGTCGGTGGCGCAGGCGATCAGGGCATGATGTTCGGCTACGCCTGCAACGAAACCCCGGAGCTGATGCCCCTGCCCATCATGCTTGCACACAAGATGGCCTACAAGCTCGCCCAGACCCGCAAAGACGGAACCATCCCCTTTATCCTGCCGGATGGCAAAACGCAGGTAACGGTGGAATATGAGGGGGATGGGAAGCCCCAGCGTATCGACACCATCGTCATCTCCACCCAGCACACGGACGGAAGCCTCCCTATGCTGATGCACCCGCTGGTGGAAAATGTCATCACGCCTGTTTTGCAGGAAGCCCGTCAGCACCTCCCGTGGCTCGACATCGACACCTACGACCTGTACATCAATCCTACCGGGCGTTTTGTGCAGGGTGGCCCTGCGGCAGACACCGGCTTGACCGGGCGGAAGATTATCGTGGACACCTATGGCGGTTATGCTCCCCACGGCGGCGGGGCATTCTCTGGCAAAGACCCCACAAAGGTTGACCGCAGTGCAGCATACATGGCTCGGCATATTGCAAAGAACGTCGTGGCATCGGGTCTGTGCGACAAGTGTCAGGTCCAGTTGGCCTATGCAATCGGCATGGCGCTCCCGGTATCCCTGCGCATCGACACGTTCGGGGCCAATGTGGATGAGGAAAAGCTCTGCAATGCAGTAGATCGCTGCTTTGAACTGACCCCGCTGGGAATCATTGATGCCCTGAACCTGCGCCTGCCTATCTATGAACAGACATCCGCCTACGGCCACTTCGGCAATGTAACGGGCGGCAATTTCACATGGGAGAGCACCCACAAAGCGGGGCTCCTGCGCAGAACGTATAACACGCTGTAAGAAACAGGGCAAGCCTCTTTCCCCGTGGGCGGGGAAGGGGGCGAAGCCCATGATGGGAGGTTTAGACATGGCACAGGAAGACAAGAACGTCACAATTCCCCCGGAAATGATGCAGGAGATCGTACGGGTGGCATCGGAAACAGCCATTGAAAAGTTCCAGCACGAAGCGGAGCGGAACCGAAAGGCCGTCAAGGATAAGCGCCTGCATAACACCAAGCTGCTGCTCCAGAATTACCACTGCTTTGTAGAGCATAGCAAGAGTGCCGTGTATGAAGCCAGCCAGCTCTCCGAGGATGATGACTTCGAGGAGTTGATGGAGGAGCTGATGAGTCAGAGCGACGGCAGGGTGAGGGTCCCGGTGGTGAGGAGCATTCAGGAGAGTGCTGCCCACACCCGCATCATCGTGCAGCACATCGACCGTATGCTGGAATACTACAAGTTCCGCTGTGAGCATTCCAAGCGTGCGGAGGAAATGCGTCGGTATCGGACGATTTACGACCTCTACATTGCCCCTGAACCCAAGACTCAGCAGCAGATCGCCGATGAAGAACACGTCGATTTGTCAACCGTGTTCCGCGACCAGAAGGCGGGTATTTCCAAGTTGAGCGCCCTGATTTTTGGATGGTTGGACTAAAATTTTGGCAAAGTTGCAAAAAAGTTGCTATTGCAGTGCAATTACCACTGTGGTAAGATACGAAGCGTGAACCGATGTGTCACTCCGGAAAAACCGCGAGTGGCACATCTGGCCTCGTATCAAGCGGTGAAGCCAAAAACTTTCGCTCCGAATGCAAAACCGATTGACTCCGGTGGGTAAAGGGTTAGAATGAAGATAGGCCCAAAATCTTACCGAAAAGGTCAGGAGGTACGACAGATGGAACGAAAATCCGATAAAGTTAGACGTCTGGTTGCAGACGGTGACTTCAAAGGGGCTTTGCGGATTGCAAAGGACTTCAGGCTCGGCATCACGAAGGAGCAGTCCTCCACGATGACAAGAGCGTATGAGTGCATGGTCCACGGAAGATTCTACAAGCAGCTCGGCTATGATCTCGATGAGAAGATAGCTGAGGGCGTGAAGATTCTGGTGGGCTTGTACGGAAGGAGCGAGGCACATGATTTACACCAGCCGGTACAGTAACCCGGAACTCAAGACCGGGAACTACACAGTCGTTGGGATAACACGGGGAGCGCCTAAGTTCCCCCTTCGGTATACGCTTGCAGGCAACATCATGGAGATCGCGCCGCCGGGTTATCTGTTCAACGAATACAACCGGGAGCGGTTCACGCCGCCCTACTTCCAGCACATGGACAGAGTGGGGACGGCGCGGATTGCTCAGATTCTCCAGCATTATGAGGACATGGGCAAGCCCGTGGTGCTTTGTTGCTACGAAGATGTCCGAAAGCCCGGAGAGTGGTGTCATAGACTGGTGTTCGCAGAATGGTGGCTCCAAAGAACAGGAGAAATGATCGAGGAGCTGCCTGACCCGTCACCAAACAAGTGGGCGAAACAGCCTGAACCGCAGAAAGCGGTTGAGCCTGATGCAGTCCAGATGAAAATGTGGTAATACCCGCCGATAGCTCAGAAAGTAGAGCACCTGACTCTTAATCAGGGGGTCGCACGGTTCAATCCCTGCTCGGCGGACCAACCATAGGGAGTCATGTTGGAAACAGCATGGCTCCCATTTTTTATGCCTACGAACAAGGGTTTTCCAGACGCTCACGTCTTTGGAAACAACCCACCCTCTGGAAAGCAACTGCTCCAGTCGAAACCAGAGGGGCAAATTTGAAAGAAAGGTCGGTGATATGAATGGCAAAGTTCCAGAACCCCGGAGCGTTCTTCCTCGGAACTCTGGTTGCTCAGGAGCAGAAGTTCCTGAAGCCGCTGATTGAAAATGCCCGCAAGCAGGGGTACACCCGGTTCGTTGAGCCGTGCGCCGGCGCTTTCGCCATGTCGCACATCGCGGCGCAGTGTGGGTACAAGCCCAGCGAGATTGAGGCCAGCGACGTTTCGATGTTCACCTCCATCATGGGATATGCTATCACGGGCCAGTCCCTTGAGGAGCTGGAAATCAGAGCGGATGGCTTCACGAATGAGGAACTGCTCGACCCTGCGGTTGCCCTCTATGCCCAGTTGTACCTGCGAACCGTAAAGAACGCCGGGAAGGAATACTTCTACGGCATCATGCGCGATCTGGAATACCGCAAGGAGGAACATCTGGCGGAAATCCGTGCACAGCTCGACAGGGCCAAGCAGTCCTTGCATGGGATGAGCTACCGCCCACTGGATATGTGGAAGCACCTTGAAACGTGCTATGATGACCCCCACTGTCTTGTGGTCGCAAACCCGCCCACCTATGCCGCTGGCTTCGAGAAGTGGTATGACACCGGCGGGCGCATGACGTGGAAAGAACCTGAGTACGGCATCTTTGACCCGAAGACCGGGCTGACTGAGCTGTACGACAAGATGAACGATGCCAAGTGCCTTCTGATGTGCTACGAGGAGAACGCCCCGGGCCTCACTGCCGGGCATCCTGTCTTTGCCCGGTATGGTGTGCGTGACGGCATCAACGTGTACCTGACTACCAACCGCCCGGATGAGGCGACTATGCTTGCCGAGGGTAAAATGATTACCCGCCCGAACGAGGGCAAGCTGGAGCCGCTGGATTGCAGCATCCTGCCGCGTGATTATGAAATCACCCGCAAGAGCAAGATTCAGATTACTCAGATCGAGCGCACCGCCGCCCAGTATTACAGAAAGCTCTGGACGCATAACTTCGTCGGCTCGTCTGCGCCTATCAACATGGCCGTCCTCATCGACGGCAAACTGGCTGGCGTGTTCGGGCTGGACAAGTCGGCGCTCACGATGGGAGCCTTCGGCACGCAGGTTTCCGATGCTGTGTTCCTCATGTACGGCATGACCGTTCCCCATAAGACCTACCGGCTGGGGCGGCTTCTGACCATGCTGGCACAGAACAGGCCGCTGATTATGAATATCTGCACGGATTTGGAGAAGGAAAAGGCCAAGTCCCTCAAGACGGTGCAGATGACCAAATACCCGGAGGCCAAGGAAATGCGGGGGCTGATGGAGTTGACCAAGAAAGTCCCGGATAAGAAGATGGGCTACCGGCTCACATACGAGTCGCCCTTGTACGATAGAAACGCCAAACAGGCATTGAATGAATGGTTAGGGAGGGAAGAACGATGGCAGAAACAGCGCGAGAAAACCAAGTCAGCAGCGCAGCCGTAAAGTATGAAACGGTCGCCGATATGGGTTCCGGTCTGGTCATTGCCAAAGTAAAGCTGACCGACTTCCGCGAGCAGGACATCAACGCTCGCATTATGAAGACCGAGATGCAGAAGCAGCTTACCGACAACATCAAAAAGCGGGGCCAGCTTGAAAGCCTCCCGTTCTGCGCACTCATCGACGGTAAGATCGAGATTATCTCCGGCCACCACCGCATCCGTTCTGCAAAGGACAGCGGTGTGCTGACGGAGCTTTTTGTCATTCTGGACACCACCGGCCTGCGGCGCTCTCAGGTGGCCGCAAAGCAGTTGGCGCACAACGCCATCAGCGGCTTTGATGACCAGTCCACCCTGAAGGAAATCGCCAAGATGATCGACGATGTGGACGATATGCTGGAAAGCTACATTGGCAAGGACATCATCGGCGAGCCTATGGCCGAGCTTGAGAAGCTGCTGTCCCCGAAGGTGGAGTTCGACTGGAAGAACGTCACGTTCACTTTCCTGCCGCATCAGCTCCGTGATTTGGACCAGCTTGTGAAGGTTCTGGGTTCCCTCAGCCCCGATATGCTGGGCGTTGCAGATATTGACCAGCACGAGGAGTTCATCGAAACCATCACGAAGTACCAGCAGTTTGCCAACGTCAAGAACACCGGCGCTGCCATCCACGCCATGATTAAGGCCACCGAGTCCCTGTTCGATGACCTGCACTTCGATGAAAGTCAGGAGTGGGTGCAGTTGCCCAATCTGTTCGGCTCTCCGGCCATCCCCAAAGAGGCTGCTGATACCATCACGCAGGCGCTCGACAAGATGGTCAAGGAGGGCGAGATCGGCCCGAAGAACAAGTGGCAGGCCCTTGAATACTGGGCTGCGGATTATCTGGCAGGGAAGTAGGTGATAGCAAATGCCTACGCCTCTAAAGTACAATCCGGCGTACCACGATGACTGGGCATGGTCACTTGCTATCAAGGGCGCAACAGATCAGGACATTGCCGATGCCTTCCGCGTTTCGCGTAGGACCATCATTCGCTGGCGACAGACGTACCCGTCGTTCAATACGGCCTGTCAGAGCGGAAAAGAAGTCGCCGACGCAAAAGTAAAAAAATCTCTGTTTGAACGCGCTGTAGGCTTTGAATATCAGGAAAAGGAAAGCGTCATTGACGTAGACCCTCGGACTGGTGAGCAGAAGCCGGTCCGGGTCAGAACGCTCACGAAGAAAGCCGTTCCCGATACAATGGCGCAGATGTACTGGCTCAACAACCGATGCCGGGATGAGTTCTCCCAGACCCAGAAGGTTACGCTTGACGGAGCTGTTCAGACATCCCCGTTCGATAACCTGACGGATGATGAACTCCGCCGTTTGGCTCAAATGGACGAGGGCCTTGATGGCGACGCGGAATAATGTTTCGCCTGCCAAGCGTAAGTACCTCGGCTCAAATGCCCGGATTGCGCTGGCGAAACGGCACTACGCCGATTATGTCCAGTACGTCCACATGGGCAGGTGGAAAAGAGCCAGACACCTCGACCTCGTGTGTGAGAAGCTGGAAAGCATCATGGAGGGGAAGACCAAGCGGTTGATGATATTCATGCCGCCGCGCCACGGCAAGTCCATGACCGTGACCGAAACCTTCCCCTCGTTCTATCTGGGAAAGAACCCAGAGAAGCGTGTCATCGAGATCAGCTACAGCGGCGACCTTGCCCAGCAATTCGGCAAGCGGAACCGCGATAAGGTCGAGGAGTTCGGTCCTACGCTGTTTGGGCATACCATCTCCCAAGTGCAGGCCACCAAAACGAACTGGAACCTCGACAACGGCATGGGCGGCATGATCTCCGTTGGTATCGGCGGCTCCATCACCGGCTATGGCGCAGACCTGCTTATCGTCGATGACCCCATCAAGAACCGCGCCGAGGCTGAATCTGCCACCTACCGCGATAAGCTGTGGGACGAGTACCAGTCCACGGTGAGTACCCGACTGCACGCAGGCGGCGCTGTTATCATCATCCTTACCCGCTGGCACGAAGATGACCTTGCCGCCCGGCTCCTGAACCCGGAGTACGGCAAGGTTGAGGACTGGGACATTATCTCGCTCCCGGCCGTTTGCGAAGACCCGGCTACCGACCCTCTGGGCCGTGAGCTAGGTGAGGCGCTGTGGCCTGCGGGCGGCTACGACGAAGCATGGGCTGCACAACAGAAAGAGACCGTCGGTACATACGCATGGTCTTCTCTGTATATGCAGACCCCAACACCAAGCTCCGGCGGTATGTTCAAGAGAGAGTGGTGGAAACGCTGGGCGGCGCTGCCGTCCGGCCTGCATGACTTCATCCAGTCGTGGGACTGCACCTTCAAGGACAAGGACGGCTCGGACTTCGTTGTTGGACAGGTCTGGGCAAGGAAAGGCGCAGACCGCTATCTGCTCGATCAGGTGCGTGGCCGCATGAGCTTCACGGAAACGCTGGATGCCATGCGCGGGCTTTCCTCCAAGTGGCCCCAGACCACAAGAAAGCTGGTCGAGGACAAGGCCAACGGCACGGCGGTCATCGACGTGCTGAAGAAAGAAATCCCCGGAATCATCCCGGTGGAGCCGTTTGGTGGCAAGGTGGTCCGCGCCCATGCGACCACCGCTGTGGCTGAAGCTGGGAACGTCTACATCCCAGCGGCATCTGCCTGCCCGTGGGTGATGGACTTTGTGGAGGAAATGGCGGCGTTCCCAAGCGGTGCGCACGATGACCAAGTTGACTGCTATTCGCAGGCGAACGCCTATTACAACGACAATACGTTTGATATTCGTTCGCTGATAACGTAAGAAAAGAGGTGAATGCAATGCTGATTATTTTCTCGGTCAATGACCAGAAAATCACCCATGACCTGAAAGGCCAGCTTGTCGCAGGCAGCGTAGACATTGTGCAGGCCGCATTCAAATTTGACAGCTCGTGGGATGAACTGGACAAGATCGTCGTCTTCACGAGCAGCGCTTGTCCCAAGCCCGTCCCGGTGCAGTTTGCCGATGAGACGTTCTACATCCCGAAGGATGTGCTGAAGCCCGGCAAGCTCTACGTTTCCGTGGTCGGTTTCGGGCTGGATGGTCGGAAGAAAACTACGCAGAAGTGGGACATCATGCAGGCTATCACCGTTCAGAATTTCGGCGATGGCGGCGATTGTGACCTGCTGCGATATTTGGCACAAGGTCAGGTCGCCGACGGGAAAGTCGCAAAGGACGAAGAAGTCAAAGATATGCTGGACACTGTGTTTGGCAAATCGGAAGCTCCCAAACCAGACCCCGGTGGCTCGGACTCCAATGACAAGAACGTCAGCGAGGATGACATTGCCACCGATAAGGACGTAGCCGATATGCTCAACAAAGTATTTGGCTGATGTCCTCTCGCCCTTGAAAGAGGGCCTTAATTCGTCATAGCAGCGCTGAAACTGCTGTGAAATATAATTTTGGAGGTATGCAAATGCCCGTATCCGCAAGTAAGCTTGTAACTCTCGCTCAGTTGCAGGCGCAGGCGGAGAGAGTGAAGCAGGAGCTGGCGAAGTACACGCTGGCATCCGAACTTGGCTCCCTCGCCAAGAAGAGCGAAATTTCGGAAGCTGACCTCTCGGCTGCTCTGAAGTCCGTTATTGACGGAAAGATGGATGCAGCAGACAGCATGACGACCGAGGCAATCAACAGTGCCATCGCCACCGCCATTGCAAAGTCTGCTCATGCACGCTTCGAGAAAGTTGAGAAGGTTCCTTCCAACGATGAGGCGCAGGATAATGTGCTGTATCTGGTGATGAATGCTGCCACCGGGTACTACGACATTTACGCTAAGGTCGGCGAGGAAGTCGTCCGTCTGGATGACACCACCGTTGACCTGAGCAACTATGCGACCATCGAACAGTTGAATGCCGTTTCTGGCGGCATTGGCGGCACGGTGTATGCAGGCACGAAGGAAGACCTGTCTGCATCCGATGATTCGGTTATCGCCGCGTATTTCAAGGCGCACACCGACGTGGCCGTCAAGAAGGGCGATGTCTTCGTGGTCACGACCACCGTTGGCAACTCTACCTACGAGAAGTCCGCCTACTTCTACGACGGCAAGGCGTGGGTGGCGATGACCGGCAATGTTGATGCCGATAAGGTCATCCTGCGCGAGAACATCACGCTGGCCGGTGGCTATACGCAGGTCGGAAACCTGACCAAGAGCCAGAACGGCACGGCCACTTTCTCCACCAAAGGCAAGAGCGTTATGGACGCGCTGACTGAAATCTTCAGCAAGCGCCTCCAGCCCAGCATCACCGCCCAGCCGTCCATCGGCACGTTCACGCTGACCGGTGCTGGTGCGGTTGAGGCCGGCACTAAGGTAGCTGCTGCGGCCTACTCTGGCGCAACGCTGAATGCTGGCTCCTACCAGTACGGCCCGGCCACCGGCGTTACCGCCACCAACTGGAAGGTCGAGCGTATCACCAATGCGGCCACCACGCAGGTGACTACTGCTGATGCAGCATCCCTGACCGCTGGCTCTGACAACAACGGCGGCGCTGGCTTCATCATCGGCGATGCCGACGACAATGCCGTGTCCAGCCTGAAGTACCGCGTGACCGCAACCCACGGTGCAGGCGTGACCGCAAAGGACAACCTCGGTGCAGATTCCAGCCCGGTCGTTGCCATTGCAGCAGGCAGCAAGACCAAGGACACCGCTGCTTACACCCCGTTCCGCAACGTGTTCTACGGTACGTCCGCTGACAAGCCTGCTCTGGACAGCGCGGCTATCCGCGCACTGGGCAAGACCGGCAAGGCTTACGCCGCCGGTACGCTGACCATCAACGTCCCCGTCGGTGCGCAGCGTGTGGCGATCGCCTGCATTGCGACGGCCAAGGGTGTCACCAAGGTCATCAACGAAACCGCGATGAACGCGGATGTCACCAGCACCTTCACCAAGTCTACCGTGTCCGTCGAGGGCGCAAATGGCTATGCGGCGAAGGATTACAACGTCTGGGTCTTTGAGCCTGCTGTTGCCTATGGCAATGCCGCAGTCCTCAAGGTTACGCTGGGCTGAGAGGGGAGGAACTGAACATGGCTGTGAACAATACCGCAAAGGCATACTCCAACATGGAGTTCCCCCTGAGCATGAAACGTCAGGATGCTTTTGCTCTTGACCCGACCTGCGTCTGGCCTTCTCTGGCGGAGGCGCAGAACTACGCAAAGACGAACCCGACCGCATATATCGGTCAGGTCCTCTCCGTGGTCGTGGACGGGGTTGCCACCTCGTACACCATCCAGAATGCCGCCGGTGATCTCGCCCCGCTGGGCGCTGCGGCGGTTGACATCGCAACCGATTCTGAGGTGAGCGAAATGCTGAGTGAAGTATTTCCCACCGATAACACCTGATAACGATATGGAGGAATGAACGATATGGCATACAATGAGGAAAAGCTGGCCCGCCTGAAGCACCTGAAGCAGCTCGCACAGAAAGCTAAGGCTGAGAGCGACGCTGTTGCTACTCGTCTTAAGGCTCTGGAAGATGTTGGCGCACAGGCCAACGTGCTGGAGACCATTAAGGTCAACGGCGTGGTGCAGAGCATCGAGGATAAGGCTGTGGACATCAAGGTTCCCGGCTACACTGTGGAAAAGTCTGAGAAGTCCGGCGACTATGCTGCTGTCTACCAGCTCATGAAGGATGGCGTTGCCGTTGGCGCGGCCATCAACATTCCGAAGGATATGGTGGTTAAGTCTGGCTCTGTTGTGACCAACCCCACCGGCCAGCCCAAAGGCACTTATATCAAGCTGGTTCTGGCAAATGCCACCAACGACACCCTGTACATTGATGTCGGCGGCCTGATCGAGTACGTTACCTCCGGCTCTGCTGCGGGTGATATGGTTGTCATCGCCATTGATGAGCAGACTCATAAGGTCACCGCATCTATCACCGACGGCGCAATCACTAAGGCAAAGCTGGAGACCGAGGTACAGACCGCCCTGAACAAGGCCCATGAGCACGCCAACAAGGCACTGCTGGACACCTACGACCAGACCAACGCCAACATCAAAGATGCCGTCGGCAAGAAGCACTCTCACGCCAATGCGGCCGAGCTGGACAAGATCGCTACCGGCGATAAGGAAAAGTGGGACGCTACCTCCACCAAGGTTGAAGGTATTGCTGAGGGCGCTACCAAGGTCGAGGCCAGCACCACCGAAGGCAATATTAAGATCAATGGCGTGGAGACCGCGGTCGTTACCATCGCCACCGACACTGAGGTCACTGAGATGCTGACCGAGGTCTTTGGCGCAACCGCCTGATAACCCATAAGTAAGAATGCAGCGGCAGGGGAATGGACTCCTGCCGCTGTTATTTTTGGAAAGGAAAGCGAACATGAGCGACAAACTCAACACGCTTGAAGCGCTTAGGCTTGCTTCTCTGAAGGCAAAGGGTTACACGGCGGAACAGATTGCAGCGTTGTCTTCTGCGATGGAAGACATCATCAAGGACATCAACGATTCACTGAAGACCTGCGAAGATCATGTACAGTCGGCTCATGCTCCTGCCAATGCGGAAGAAAACGTCATCGTTAGCATCCAGAGGAATGGGCAGGCTATCCCTCCCGACAACAAAGTCGTGAACATCGAGGTCCCGACCAAGACCTCTACGCTGGAGAACGACTCCGGCTATGCCACGACGGAAGATGTTGAGGAAAAGGTCAACGGGGCCGGGCATCTGAAAGCCGTCCCTGTCGATGCTCTCCCTGCGCCCAGTGAGGCCAACGCTGACACCATTTATTTCCTTCGTAAGAACAACAGTGAAGCTGGGAAGCAGTACAGAGCGTACAAGCTCATCCACGGCATCTTTGAGATCGTCGGCTCTGCCGAGGTGGACCTCACCAGCTATGCTACACGGGAAAGTGTGGCAAAGGCGGATGATGACCTCATCAAGGGCATCTACAACAACATGACCGCAAGCAGCGAGAAATATCTGGGCAGTGGGAACCTGCTGCTGTTCTGGACGCTTCTGAAAAGCCTGCTCAATGGCCACGAATCCAGCATCAACGACCTGCTGGCCCGCGTGAAGTTGCTGGAGCTGATTCTGAGCGCTGATGTTACCGGCAATCCATACTATGTCACCTTCAACACCCTGACGGATGTTGTGGTATCCTCTGGCATCTGGAACAAGTCGGATGGACGTATTGAATTTTAACAGGAAGGAGGAAGCGCAATGCACATACCTGAAGATGAGGCCGAGCGTCGGCGCTTGAATGAGCGTGGCCGTGAAATCCTCCGGCGGAAGAACGGCGCTGTGCGTCCGCATCGTGAGGATGGCTATGTGAACCTCCTGAACAAGTACGGAACCAAGCAGGACAACTCCGAGGCGTACAAGTTTGAACGGGAGCCGGTCATCCCTGATATGCAGCTCACCGGGCTGTATGAGGGCAACGGCCTGTTCTCCAAAATCATTGATACGCCTGCCGAGGAAGCGCTGAAACATGGTTTCGACCTGAACCTGAAAAGCGATGAGCTGAACGCCTTTGTGGAAGACGCTTTGGACGATCTCGAATGGGAGGAGAAAGCCGCCACCGCAATCAAGTGGGCGCGGCTCTACGGCGGTGCTCTTATCGTCATGCTGATCGACGATGGGCGCGGGCTGGAGGAGCCTGTTGACTGGGAACATATCCGCAGCATTGATGAGCTGCGCGTCTATGAGCGCTCCATCGTGCAGCCTGACTACGCCAGCCTGTACCAGCAGGACTACGGCGGGAAGGGCGTTGGGAACCGGGTGTCCAAGTTCGGACAGCCGGAATATTACTATGTTTCCAGCATCTACGGTTCCTTCAAGGTCCATGAGAGCCGATGTCTGGTGTTCCGCAACGGCGTTCTGCCGGAGCAGACCTCCAATGCAACCTACCTGTTCTGGGGTATGCCTGAATACGTCCGCATTCGCCGGGCGTTGCGGGAAACCGTAACAGCCCACACCGACAGCGTGAAGCTGCTGGAGCGGAGCGTACAGGCTATCTACAGCATGAAGGGCCTTGCCTCTCTGCTGACCACGGATGACGGCGAGAACCAAGTGCTGAAGCGCCTACAGCTTGTAGACACTTCCCGTGGTCTGCTGAACAGCATCGCCATTGACTCCGAGGGAGAGCAGTACGACTTCAAGACGTTTCAGTTTTCCGGTGTCAAGGATGTCATCGACGCGACCTGCAATATGCTGTCCGCGCTGACGAACATCCCCCAGACGATTCTGTTTGGCCGTTCACCGGCCGGCATGAATGCCACCGGCGACAGTGACTTCGAGAGCTATTACAACTTTGTGGAGAAGATTCAGCGCTTGATGCTGAAGCGTAACCTCCGCACACTGCTGGACGTTGTGTTCCGGGCGGGCATCGCTTCAGGCGATGTGGCCGAGGAACCCGACTACAAGCTGGAGTTCAAGCCCCTGTGGAGCCTGAGTGACACAGAGCAGGCCACAGTTGACCAGACCAAGGCTCAGACCGCTCTGGTCAAGGCCCAGACTGCGCAGGCATACGTCGATATGCAGGCGCTCGACCCCACCGAGGTGCGCCGCCGCCTTGCGTCCGATGAGGAGTTTGATGTCGAAGACATCATCTCCGAGGATGACGAGGATGATCTGTTACAATCGTTGCTGGGTACTGAGCCGAGCACCATGAGCGACGTGGAAGCCGCCCAGAAGAACATTGAGCAGGGGCAGGCTCCGGGCGGCAAGGAACAGAGCGCTGCCGTAGTACCTACGACCACTCCGCCGACCACCAATGCCGATGCCGCCGACACTGACCGCGGTGTCGGCGTTCTTGTTGTGCAGGATGGCCGGTTTCTCTGCGGAACTCGCCTGAAGGGCGGCTCTGTTGGTGGACCGGGTGGACATATCGAGGTGGGGGAGTCCCCGGAAGATGCAGCCATCCGCGAAACACAGGAGGAGTTCGGCATCACGCCGAAAGACCTCATGCCGGTAGCCTTCCTGAGCGACCTGAAACCGCCGTACTGCCCGTCCCATGTGTTCCTCTGCACGGATTTTGACGGCAGCATCCAGTGCGCTGATGGCGAGATGACCTCTCCGGGGTTCATCACCGCCGAAAAGGTGGCCGAGCTGTCCACTCAGAATCCGGAACGTCTGTTCCCGCCGTTTGCCCAGAGCATCGCCGCGCTGCTCGACGTTTTATCGTCAAATACCGGTTTGACATCGGATGCACAAAATGCTAAGATGAAAGATAGGATGGACTTCAACGAAGCCGACCACCCACGGGATGAAAACGGGCAGTTCGCAGAGGGCGAGGGTAGCAGCTCTGGCTCCACCGAAAGCGGGCCTGCGGTATCTCCCGAAGGCGAAAACGTCCCCTGCACTGGGTTTGCTTCTCCTGCAAGGCTTGAAGATCATGCCACCCGCCACGGGTTGGCTGAGATGGGCTTTGCGACGAAAGAGGAATACCAGCAGAAGGGCATCGACTTTCTGAAGCGGCCTTGTGGCGGTGATGTTATTGGTTATGCTCGGCCTGATGGCGTAGTTGTTCGGTTCAACACCAAAACGACAGAGTACGCAACCGGTGTTCCCGGTGGGCTGCTTAAAACCTACATGAAAGCCAAGTGCAACCGAAAGACTGGCGAGGCACGGCCCGAAGTCGCCATGAAGTATTACGAGTTCAATAGGGAAAAGGACCTGAAGGAGGAAGACGATGAGCAAGGCAGTTAAATGCCCGGTATGCGGGCAGACCGAACTTGTCGATGACGGCGATGTCTGCGATGTCTGCAAGTGGTTCCATGACCGCTATCAGGAGGAGTTTCCTGATGAGGAGGACTGCGAGAACCACATGAGCCTGAACCAAGCCCGCGAGGCATGGAAGAACGGGCAGAAGGTAGAGTGATTGCAATGTACAACTTCATTGCAATCTACCGCATCCTGAGTTATCTGGAACAGGCGCTGGACTATGACGAACCTGATATGTCGCAGATTTCATCAAGCGCTTTGGGGCTGTCGGCCAACAGATGGCTTGCGCTCCTGCGGTTGCTGAAGGATGCCGGATATATCGAGGTCTTCGGCCATAGAACGAGGATAACCCTTCGTGGACTGGAGTATCTACAACAGAATAGCCTGATGCAGCGAGCCGTAGGCCTCATGTGAGGTTTGCGGCTTTTCTGCTGTGTAAGAGCGATGGGAAACCACCGCTCTTTTTCTTTGCCCGAATTTCCCATCTCAAAACGGAACGGAGATAGATTATGAACAAGGTTACGATTTTTAAGTACGAAGAAAACAAGCCGGTGCGAATCATGAACATCAACGGTGAGCCGTGGTTCGTCCTGAAGGACGTGTGCGAGGTGCTGGGCATGGATTCTACCCAGTTGAAAAAAGTGGCCGACCGTCTGGAAGAGGACGAAAAGGGGCGTACTCAGATTACGACCCCCGGCGGAGCACAGGAGAGTTGGATTATCAGCGAGTCCGGCATGTACAACGTCATCCTGCGCAGCGATAAGCCGGAGGCCAAACCCTTCCGCAAGTGGGTCACGGCCGTGGTGCTGCCCAGCATCCGCAAGAATGGCGGCTACATTGCCGGGCAGGAGGAGCTTTCCCCGCAGGAGCTTATGGCAAAGGCCCTGCTGGTGGCGCAGAAGACCCTGACCGACCGCGATGCCCGCATCAAGGAGCTGACGGCGCAGAACCAGATCATGCAGCCGAAGGCTGAGTATTTTGACGAGCTGGTGGCCCGGAACCTGCTGACCAACTTCCGCGAAACCGCCAAGGAGCTGGGCATCAAGGAGAAGGACTTCGTAGGCTGGCTGTTGGAACACAAGTACATCTACCGCGACCAGAAGAACAAGCTGATGCCGTATGCGGCAAAAAACAACGGCCTGTTCGAGGTGAAGGAACGCACGGGCCGGCACAACGACTGGGCTGGGACCCAGACGCTCATCACCCCGAAGGGCCGTGAAACCTTCCGCCTGCTGTGCAAGGAACCGCCCGTTTTACCGCAGTTCACCGCATTGTAAACCGACATCATGGCGATTGTAAACTGGAAAAGAACCGCTTTTCCACCGCAATCACCGAAATGGTCGGAAAACGCAAAGCACGAAATTGGCTGTTTTGAGAATATATCCACCTGTTTTTGGATAAATATTCAAAAATGGCCGAAAACAGGCCAAAATCCGCAGGAACGTCCACCGGACAATCCGGCGGAGCGTCCGACTATAACCGTACCTTACCCAACCAAACCGTAACCTGTTGTCAAATTTTCACTTCGTTCAAATTTGCCAACGGTGCGGGCGCGGGGCCGAGCATCAGGCAGGGGCTTTTTGCAACTGCCGCAAATAAAGCCATCCAGCGGCTTTCAACCCTCTGACACAAAATTATCCCACAAGCACATTTGGGACGTTTCCCGGCACTCATCAGAAGTTCTCAGAGGGCATTAAGCCATAATCTCAACTGCGGCGGTGCAAATCGCCGCTTTTTTGCTGTTCAGAACCAGAAAAGGAGGCGAAAACAGTGAATGATACCGTCCACGGACACATGGTACAAGACCTGCTCCGCCACCGCTTCGGCAGTCACGATAACCTGATATGCAAATATTCATCCAAGTACCCCGTTCAGGCGGAACGCGAGTTCCAGCGGCTCACCAATGCCTACATCCGTATCTTGAACGAACTGCTGAAGGAGTATCTGCCGGAAATCAGGGACGCGGCCCGCGCAGAGCGTGAAGCTGGTCAGCGCCATGATGACGCTTCAGACCTGATTGCAAAGGTCAAAACGGTTTTCTCCAAGATGACCGTGGAGCTGGAACGGCGCACCTCTATGTTTGGCCTGCGCAGCAAGATCGAGTCTATGGCAAAGCTCACGCGGAAGTTGAGCATCCGGGAGTGGAAGAAGGCCGTCAAGTCCACGCTGGGCATCGACCTGATGGATGACTACTACACCGGCGAGCTGTACAGAACGATGATGGAACGCTGGGTCGAGGATAACGTGGCGCTCATCAAGACCATCCCGCAGGAAAGTCTGGGGCGTATGCGCCAGATCGTGCTGGAGGGCTATCGGAACGGCGAAACCACGACGGCCATCGTCAAGCAGATTCAGCGGACGTACAGCGTAGACCGGCGGCACGCCCAACTGCTTGCCCGCGACCAGATCGCCAAGCTGAACGGTGACATCACCCAGCAGCAACAGCAGGACGCAGGCGTGGTGGAGTACGTCTGGTCAACCTCTGGCGATAGCCGCGTTCGCCCAAGCCATGCTGCGCTGAACCATAAGCGGTTCCGCTGGGATGACCCGCCGGTGGTTGATGAAAAGACCGGGCGGCGCTGTCACCCCGGCAAAGACTACCAGTGCCGCTGCTGCGCACTGCCGGTCTTCAACATCAAAACCGTTGACCTGCCGGTCACGAAAGGGGGCGATGGCCGTGGATGAAACCATCCTCTAAGACCTGAGAAGGGAGTTGTTCAACATGGAAAACGATATGAAGGTTCAGCGCTTTGACAGCCTGCCGCTGGATGCCACCTATTTCACAGATGAGGGCTACCTTGTAGACCATCCCATCGTGACATCGGTGGGCATTTTTGTTTATCACAACCCGGACGGTTCCGAGCACCGGGAGCTGCGGTTGCCTGAAGAAGTCTTCGCTGAAAAGAGCCTTGCGTCCTACAAGGGGAAGCCCATCATCGTAACGCATGATGCTGGCTACGTTGACACAGACAACGTGAAAGAGGAGAGCATCGGCACGATTTTGTCGGAGGGCTACCGGGACGGCGATGATGTCCGTGCAGAAATCATCATCCACGACACCGACAGCCTGAAAAAGTACAAAATGCGTGAGCTGTCCTGCGGCTACAACCTGCGTCTGGACGAAACGCCCGGTGTCTGGGAGGGGCAACCCTATGATGCCATTCAGCGGGACATCGAAATCAACCATCTTGCCCTTGTCGATAAGGCGAGGGCTGGTGAACAGGCCCGGCTCAACATTGATGGGCAGGGCCACGACTGCATGAAAGGAGAAAAACTGAACATGGAAAACACCACCAAGAGAACTGATGGCGCTCCCACCCCGGAGGAGCTGGCCGCTGCTGTGGAGGCGTTCAAGAAACGCCGTGCAGAGCGTTCTGGTGCTGCGGCCGACGGCGGTATTACCGCAGAGCCGCCTGCGCAGACCGCCGGTGCTGCTGAAGGCGAACAGCCGGATGCAGTTCAGCAGGTCAAAGACCGCCGTGACCGCCGCGATTCTGAGGGCGACCCGGCAGATATGCCCGGCGCAATGGGCGTGATCGCGCAGCAGGACGAGGACATCGACACCCTGCTGGGAGTTATCGACGTTCTGAAAGCTGCTGGTACGACCACTGATGGCGCTGAGGGCGACTGCGGCGGCACTCAGACCGATGGCGACGGCGATGAAGGCAACGCCGCGCAGGATAAGAAAGACCGCGCAGACTCCGCCAACGACTTCTGCGAGCTGCTGCGTGTCGTCCGTGTCGGCGACCGCCTGAACATGGATGGTCTGGAAACCATGAGCGTCAAGGACGCCAAGAAGGCCGTTCTGGGCAAGCTGAAGCCCACCCTGCATCTGGACGGCAAGAGCGCCGCCTACGTCAACGCAGCGTTTGACATGGCCGTTTCCGAGATGAACGAGCGCAAGGATACCAACTATCAGCGTTCCCAGATGATGCACGGCGATGGCAAGCCCCCTGTGAAGCAGACCGGCTCCGCTTCCGAGGCCCGCCAGCGCATGATCGACCGCAGAATGAAGAAGGAGGAAAAGTAAGATGGGTGTTCAGAAAACCTACGGCTATGCAACCAGCAAGGGCGTTGCAGGTGGCATCTACGATATGTTCCACTACCCGGTGGACTCCCGTTTCAATGAGGAGGCGACCGGCAAGCTGCATTTCGGCGTTGGTGTTGTCACCGGCAAGGTCCCGGGCAGCAGCGTTGCGCTTCCGACCAGCGCAAGCACTGCTGATAACTTCGAGGGTGTTGTCATCAACGGTTTCGACCGCCAGCAGGATTTGGAGGGGAAGCTCTACGTCCTGAACAACCAGAACGTCGGTGTCATGCGCCGTGGCCGCGTTTGGGTACGTCTGGCGACCGGCGCTGCACCCGCCTATGGTGATGCCCTGCACATGATCGTGGAAGGCGATGAGGCAGGCTGCTTCGCAAAGGAGGGCGGCATCGCAATTCCCGGTCGTTTCATCGGTGCGGCCAGCAATGGCGTTGCGCCGGTGGAGCTGTATGGCGTTCCTGCCGCGAGCGGCGCTGACGGTCACGCTGCATCCACCGACGATGCCAAGCCTACTGTCTGAGAAAAGGAGGACAAAATCAGATGAACACTAACCAGAAATCCATGAGATACGACCAGAACGACTACGACGCTCTGCTGCACTCCAAGATTCCGGCCGCTCTGGTCGAAACTCCGCAGATGAACTTCGATGATGACAGCGATGCCTCCGTGTTCTTCGCCCGCGAGCTGGATTACGTCAAGTCTCAGTCCTACGATGTGGAGTACCCGGAGTTCACCGCGCTGAAGCTGTTCCCGGTCTCCAGTGAAATCAACCCCGGCGCCGAGACCGTCACTTACTACAGCTACGACAAGACCGGCATGGCGAAGATTATCAGCAACTACGCCACCGACCTGCCCCGTGCTGATGTGAAGGGTAAGCCCACCACCGCCATCATCAAGTCTCTGGGCGACAGCTACGGCTACTCCATTCAGGAAATGTGTGCCTCTGCTATGGCAGGCAAGTCGCTGGATGCCCGCAAGGCAGAGTCTGCCCGCTACCAGATCGACTACCTGAACAACAAGATCGCGTGGAATGGCGATGCCGAGACCGGCCTGCGCGGCGTTCTGTCCAAGGACAACGATGTGCCGCTGTACGTCCCTGCAACCGGCGCAAAGGGTTCTACCAAGTGGGCCGACAAGACCGAGGACGAGATTCTGGCCGACATCACCGGTATGCTGAAGCAGGTCGCCCGCACCACCAAGAAGGTGGAGAAGCCGGACACTCTGGCCCTGCCGTCCGAGGCGTATATCGAGATTCAGAACCGCCGTATCGAAAGCACTGCGACCACCGTGCTGAAGTACATTCAGGATAATATCACGGATATTGCCCGCATCGTCTCCTGCCCGGAGCTGGACCCCGACAGCGTGGACACCAACCCGTATGCGGCAGAAAGCGATGGCAAGGGCGTTGCACTGCTGTTCAAGAACGACCCCCGCAAGTTCACCATCGAGAACCCGCTGTCTTTCATGCAGTACCCTGTGCAGCCTGAAGGTCTGGAGATGGTCGTTCCCTGCGAGGCCCGCACCGCAGGCGCTATCATCTACTACCCCATGTCCATGCTGATTGCTACTGGCATCTGCTGATTCACCCGTGGAGCTGCCGTGTGTTTATGCGGCGGCTCCTATCTTTTTGTAAAGGAGCCATGATATGAAACTGAAGAATATCGGAAACAAAATCATCAGCGTCGGCGCTACCGTGATCCTGCCGGGTGAAGCCAAGGAAGTCACCGGCTATGATGATAACGAGGTCGTAAAGTTCTTCATCGGGCAGGGCAATCTGTCCGAGGTCAGGAGCCGCACCACCGCGAAGGAGAAATAAGTCATGGAAGATGCCGTCAGAATTTTCAGGCTGGTTGCCACCGAGTTTGACGTGCTGAACGATGAGACCGTTGAGGCATGGCTGAACCTCACAGCGCCGCTCATCAGCAAGAAGGTGTTCGGGAAGCTGTATGACCAAGCCATCGCACTCCTGACGGCACATCGTCTGAAAATGGCTGGCTATGGCGATAACCAGTACGGCAGCGTGGGCGACGCTCTGCGCGTTGGAAGCTACACTGAAGGCGAAACATCTGTCAGCTTCAACGTAAATCAGGGAACCAATCTGATGGCAGATGCCGAACTGGCGCTGACTCCCTATGGTCTGGAGTACCTGACGCTGCGGCGGTTGGTCGTGATCTCGATTCGTTCTGCGGGTGAATGCCGATGACCGGCGGGTGGGACCGGTTGACCCCGGAGGGGGAGAAGTTCTTCCGGCAAATTGTTGAGCTTCAGGACAAGGAGGTCTTTGTAGGCTTCCAAGCGGGCAAGGTCACGGATGACCGGGGCGTTGATATGGCGCAAATCGCCATGTGGAACGAACTGGGAACCTCGACCGCGCCCTCCCGACCGTTCCTGCGCAAGAGCGTTGATGAGAACGCCGACCCCATCAACGCCATGTGCGCCCAGCAGCTAAAGTCCATTACTGCGGGCGGAACGGCCGAACAAAGCCTGAAGCAAATCGGCGTGTTTGGCGTTGGCTTAGTTCAAGAGAAAATCGAGAGCGGCAGCTATGAACCGAACGCGCCCTCCACCATCCGCAAGAAGAAATCGGACAAGCCGCTGATTGATACCGGCAAGATGCGGCAGTCTGTCAAATACGTCATCCGCAAGAAGGGAAGTGGTTGATATGGGTCTGGGCATTTTTCGCAGAGCATTTGTTGTGCGTCGCTTCGGCGAGGAGAACATTGTCGATGGCTATGGGGTTTCCGGGTATAAAGACTTCATTGCGTCCCTGAATGTTCAGCCGCTCTCCAAAGATGAGCTTCAGGCGCTCCCGGAAGGTGAGAACACCGTAAAGCGCATGAAGGCTTTCGGCGATTTCGTTTTCCACACGGCAGACCGCTCTGCTGGCCGCAGAGCCGACTGGCTTTTCTATCAGGGGCGGATGGACCCGGAAGGACACTGGTATGAATGCGTCAGCTCGCTGGGGTGGGACCACACGATGGTGGGTCACTGCCGCAGCGAGTTTGTTCAGGTTTCAGCAGCAGAGGCCAACCGTATGCCGCGCCCTGAAATCCGAGCAGATGGGAAAGGCGGGTATTGCTGCGTATGACGCTTGCCGAACTGAAGAAGCTGCTTGTGCAGCTCACCCAAACGTACTTTGCCGGAGCAACCGTGACGTATGCCAAGCAGAGCTTTGTAGCAAAGCCCGGCAGTCCGCTGGTCACGCTGACCACCGGCTCCGTCAACCGGTCGAGAAACCCGCCGGTCAAAATCATTGAAGGCACACCGGTAGCCTTTTATCCTGCATCTGTTCCTGTGCAGATTGATCTGTTCACGCATGGCAGGCAGGAAGAAGTGGCACCGGGCTTCACCCCCATTGCCGAAAACACGGCTGAAGATGATATGCTGGCCTTTGAGAGCTTCCTGAACTCCCCGTTCGTAACACAGTGGTGTCACCAGCATGACATCGCCATTGTCGTTCCTACGGCGGTTCAGGATTTGACCGGGCTGGTGCATGATACCAACTACGAGTTCCGGGCAATGCTGGAAATCGCGGTTTATTTCACCATGACGGCCATCGGCATTACCGGAACGCTGGACATCGACAGCGTGAAGCATTCCGATGGCGAAGATGACATCCAAGCTGATGATGTCATCAACATTGAGCCGCAGGTAACCCCGACACCCAGCGGCGGCGGCAGTTCGGAGATGACTGCCCATGAGGGCGAATATTTCACGAATGCCGAGATAAATAACCGACTTGCAAAGGAGGAAAAAGATATATGAGCAATAGCCTCGATAGGATTTGTACCGTTGACATCTCGCTGGCGTCCCCCATCTCCAACGATGCCAACTTCGACAATATCCTGATTCTGGGCCCTGCCCCTGCAAATCCGACTGGGGATGTACCTGCCATCGGCGTGTACAACAGTCTGGAGGAGCTGACGGCGCTGGGCATCGCTGCCACCGGTGAACGCACTGACCCTGTTGGCGTGGCTGCACGGGTGGCTTTTTCGCAGTCTCCCAGACCCCACGAGGTCTATGTTGCCTTTATGGGCGACATCGTGGACAAGGAGACCGAAGACCCCGCATTGCAGACCGTAAGTGCTGTTCTGGAGAATGCGCTGGCCGTCAATGGCTGGTACTGCATCTGCCCGGTCGGCCTGGCGGATGAAAAGGTCAAGGAAATCATCCAGTGGACCGAAACCCAGAACAAGCTGTGCGGCTACATCGACAAGGATCCGGATAAACCCATTGTGGATGCCGGCCTTTATCTGCGCAGCTTCCCGTTCTTCCCGAAAGAAACGGCAGACCAGTTGGAGAACGACATCCCGGCTGAGAACCTGTACGGCATGGCTGTAGCTGCGGCCGTCAAGGCGATGAACTACCACGCCGGTCAGGAAACGTGGGCGCTGATGCCGCTTGCGACCGTTTCTCCTGCAAAGCTGACCAGCACGTTTATCAAGAAACTGGAGGCTGCGAACTTCAACTATGTCATCACCGTGGCATCCAAGAACATCACGCAGGGCGGCAAGACCGGCGGCGGTGAGTGGATTGATGTTATCCGCTTCCGCGACTGGCTCCAGAACGATATGCAGGTTCGTGTCGTGAACCTGCTCATCGTCAACCCGAAGATTCCCTACACCGACAACGGCATCGGCCTTGTTGAGAACCAGATGCTTGCATCCCTGAAGGACGGCCAGAAGTACGGCGGCATTGCTCCTACGGAGTATGATGCAGACGGTAATGCTATTCCGGGCTACACCACGTCCGTGCCGCTGGCAGCAGACCTGACCAGCACCCAGAAGGCATCCCGTATCCTGAAGGACTGCAAGTTCTCTGCCCGC
>ERZ1027076.65-NODE-65-length-37446-cov-7.026049_pt1 | contig 37446 bp, 32 predicted proteins | sample MGYA00519416_ERZ1027076 | MGnify/ENA primary metagenome ERZ1027076 (study PRJEB26926, sample SAMN06164525) | human gut metagenome | biome: ENVO:00009003; feature: ENVO:2100002; material: ENVO:00002003 | host: Homo sapiens | place: USA | collected 2012 ... | reverse complement strand
GAGATAGGAGTCCGTCTCGTGGGCTCGGAGATGTGTATAAGAGACAGATCTGATGGATACCCTGCTCAACCACACGGGCGCTGCAACGTCGTCCCTGGCCGCCACGGTCGGCGTGCTCAGCGACAGCGCGGCCCGCGCCACGGAGAGCGCGCGCTATGTGGCCGAGCGCACCACGGACTACGTGGACAACACGGTCTCGACCGTCAACGAAGTGTTCATCCGCATCAACACGGCGGAGAAAATGCTCGCTCCCGCGATCACGGAGTTTTCCACGGCGGCCGTGTCGCTCGACAAGGCGATCGACTACTTCAACAAGGGCTTTGATTATCTCGACATCGTCGATGAAATGACCGAGGCCGACAAGACGGCGTTCAAGGACGCGGCCAAGGACCTGAGCACTTCGTCCGACCAGCTCAACGCGGCCATGGACTACTGCGCCTGGCTCATGAAGGTCATGGACAACGCCTACGGCACCGGCTCTTACGACCTGATCGCCAGCCGTCCGGACAACTGGCAGCAGATGTCCGATAAGTACGGCTATGAGTACAACCCCGACAACCTCGGCACCTATGAGTCGCAGCGTGACGCCCTGCTCAAGGGCATGGGCGACGCCGCCAAGGCGATCGGCGCGATCTCCGGCGATATCTCCACGATGACAAAGATCATCAATCTGTACTACCTCACTGAGGACTCCACCGGCCACACCCGCCTGGATTACATGAGCGCCGCGTTCAAAAATGCGTTCGACGCGCTCAAAGCTTCGAGCGGCAACTTCTCGACCGGCATGAGCTACCTCGACCAGGTCACGAAATACCTTGCCAGCAACGATCCGCTGGATCTGCCCGATATCAGCAGCGATTACCGCACCGCGATGGAGCAGATGTTCGACGATCTCGGCAGCATTTCGGCCGGCCTGTCCCGCCTGAGCGTGGAGACGGCCACCTACAGCAACCAGATCGTCAGCGACATGAAGGCGGTCAACGACCAGTTCAACGTCGTCATGATGCGCCTGTGTGATATCCTCGAGCTTGCCCTGAGCAAGGACAAGAAGGACATCATTGAGGACGTCTCGGAGGAAGAGCTCTCGAGCACGACGGACGGCAAGGTCTATAACTGCGACAACTACGGCAAGGTCGACGGCGACGTCAATGTCGGCGGCGTTGCCGGCACGATGGACATCGAATACGATTTCGACCCGGAGAGCGACTCCAACGTCATCAAAGACTCCACGCTGACGGCCAAGTACTTCACCAAGTGCGTGCTGCTCGACAGCAAGAACTACGGCGACGCCACCTCGCGCAAGGACTGCGCCGGCGCAATCTGCGGCTACGCGGATCTGGGCGTCATCAGCGGCTGCGAGGGCTATGGCACGGCCGAGAGCACGGCGGGCGATTACGTCGGCGGCGTCGTCGGCCAGTCGAAGGGCTCCGTGCGCAACAGCTTTGCCAAGAGCGAGCTGACCGGCCGCAACTACATCGGCGGCGTCGCCGGTTACGGCATGAACGTCAGCGGCTGCAACACGCTCGTGAACCTCAACGGCTCCGGCAACTGTGTCGGCACCATCGCCGGCGAGATTGACCCCGACGGCAGCGCGTCCGATAACTACTTCGTCCACGAGACGGAGGCCGGCATCGACGGCATCAGCTATGCGGGCAAGGCAGAGGGCATGAGCTATGAGGCATTCATGGCGCGCGACGGCATCCCGGCGGAGTTCTCCAGCTTTGCCGTTACCTTCACGGCCAACGGCGAGGTTGTCAAGACGATCACGTTTGCCTATGGCGGCTCGATCGACGAATCTCAGATTCCCGACTGCCCGACGGTGGAGGGCAACTACGGCACGTGGCCGGAATATGACTACAGCCACCTGACCTTCGACCTCGAGGTCAAGGCAGAGTACACCGCCGTCTCGACGGTCGTGGCCGGCGACCTGTATGCCGACAACAGCCGTACGCCGATCGTGCTGGCCGAGGGCGCCTTTGACCCGGCGACGGATGTGCACATCACATCGGCCGAGGCCGACGGCCCGACGCTGCGCGGCAACCAGAAGCTGTACATGAAGTACAACGTCGAGATCCTCAACGACACGGTCGAGGACGACACGGACAACACCGTCTCCCTGCGCGTCTACGCACCGGATACCGGCGCGAGCTACACGGTCTATACCTACCAGAACGGCACGTGGGCGAGCACGTCCAGCAGCCGCGACGGCAGCTACCTCGTCTTTAAGACCATGGACCGCGACCTGCAGTTCGCCGTTGTCAAGGCGCACCACGGCCCGCTGTTCTACATCCTCATCGTGCTGATCGTGCTGGCCGTGATCGTTGCGGTGCTGCGCCTGCTGTACTACCGCAAGCTGAAAAAGGCGGTGGCAGCCGGAACGATGACCGAGGAAGAGGCCGCCACGTTGCGCAAGCGGGGCTGGCGGATGTGGCTGGCCGAGGAGCACGCGAAGCTCCAGGCCAAGCACGCCGCCTCCAAGGAGGCCAAGGAAGCCAAGCGCGCCGCCGCAGCGGAGGCGAAGGCGGCCGCCGAGGCGCAAGCCGCGGCCAAGGCCGCGGAAGAAGCGGCGGAAACTGCGTCGGCAGACAGCGCCGAGGCAGCGCAAGCTCCGGCGGAGGAAGCGGACACGGACGACGCCGACGCGCCGCAGCATCCCTGACGCGAATCATCCCTTACCCCATAAACTGCGAAAATCCCCGATTGGTCTCCAATCGGGGATTTTTGTGCGCACGCGGCGGCAAAACCGCCCCGGCCATACCGGCCGGGGCGGTCGTCAGATATCGGATCGGGTCAGCTTATGCGCGCTTCCACTTGACGCCCTGCGGGGTGTCCTCGAGCACGATGCCGGCGGCCTTGAGCTCGTCGCGGATGCGGTCAGCCTCGGCCCAGTTCTTGGCCTTGCGGGCGGCCTGACGCGCGGCAATCTTCTCCTCAATGGCCTTTGCCTCGGGGTCCTCGCTGCTGTCGGAGCCGAACGGGATGCCCAGCACGTCGCACAGCTCGAGGAAGCGGTCAAGGCACGCCTGCGCCAGCGCCTTGCTCGGGTCGGCGGCGGGGGAGACGGCGGTGTTGATCTCGCGCACCATCTCGAAGATGACGGAGATCGCGTCGGCGGTGTTGAAGTCGTCGTCCATGACGGCGTCGAACTTCTCGCGGTACTGGTCCAGCCCCTGTACGAAGGCGGCGTCCGCCTCGCTCAGCGCACCGTCGCGGCCGTTGGCGATGAAGAACTCGAGGTTGCTCTTGGCGGTGCGCAGACGCTCGAGCGCGGCCTTGGCCTGCATGAGGATCTCGCCGGAGTAGTTGAGCGGGCTGCGGTAGTGGCTCATGAGCATGAACATGCGGATGCAGTCATAACCGTAGACGGCGGCGGCCTCGCGCACGGTGAAGAAGTTGCCGAGCGACTTGCTCATCTTCTTGTTGTCGATGTTGATAAAGCCGTTGTGCAGCCAGTAGTTGACGAATTTGCAGCCGTTGGCGGCCTCGGACTGCGCGATCTCGTTCTCGTGGTGCGGGAAGGCGAGGTCGCTGCCGCCGCAGTGGATGTCGATCGTCTTGCCGAGGTAGCGGTTGGACATGGCCGAGCACTCGATGTGCCAGCCGGGGCGTCCCTTGCCCCACGGCGAGTCCCAGGACGGCTCGCCGGGCTTGGCGGCCTTCCAGAGCGCGAAGTCGAGCGGGTTCTCCTTGATGTCGTTGACGTCGATGCGCGCGCCGGACTGCAGATCCTCGATCGGCTGGTGGCTGAGCTTGCCGTAGTCCTTGAATTTCAGCGTGCGGTAGTACACGTCACCGTTGACCTCGTAGGCGTAGCCCTTGTCGATGAGCGTCGTGATGAGGTCGATGATCTGCTGGATGTTCTCGGTGGCCTTCGGGTGCACGGTCGCCTCGCGGACGCCGAGCGCATGCGCGTCGGTAAAGTACTCGGCGATGTATTTTTTGGCGACCTCCTCGCTGGAGATGCCCTCCTCGTTGGCACGCTTGATAATCTTGTCGTCCACGTCGGTGAAGTTCTGCACGAACGTTACCTCGTAGCCGCGGTACTCCAGATAGCGGCGCAGCACGTCGAACATGATGATCGGGCGCGCGTTGCCGACGTGGATGTAGTTATACACCGTCGGGCCGCAGGCGTACATACGCACTTTGCCCGGCTCGATCGGCACGAACTCTTCTTTCTGCATGGACATGGTGTTGTACAGTTTCATATTCAGGCTCCTTTGAGACGTATTTGCAATAAAAAAGCGCCCCCATGCCGTCCGGCATGAGAGGCGAAGTCCTTCGCGGTTCCACTCTCGTTTCTCGCTCGCCGCACCGTAACGCGGTGCCTTCGGGCAGGCATTTCCTCCCGCCGCGCTCCCGGACGCACGTTCCGCCCCGCCGGCCAGCACCCTCGCAGCGTCCGGGCGCCTCTCTGAGACCGGGTGATAGGCGTACTCTTTCCGTTCATCGCATCCATCATCTTAGCATATGCACCCGGCAATGTCAAGGTTGCGCGCCGCGCGCCGGTGTGGTATGCTGGAAAAAACAGCGGTCGGCGCATCATGCGCGGCTGCATAGGAGGATCGCACATGAAAAAATATCTTTCGCTCCTGCTCGCGTGCGTGCTGGCGCTGGCGCTGCTGTGCGCCTGCGGCAAAAAGGACGCGGCGGAGCAGACCCCCGCGCCGGAGACACCGCCGACGCAGACGGCCGCCACCGGCGGCGTGGACACGTCCTGCAAGCTCTATTTTCCGAACGACGCGGCTGACGACCTGAGTGCCGACACGGCGCAGATCCCGGACACGGAGCCGGCCGTCACGGTGGCGTATGCGCAGGCGATCGTCGCGCAGCTCATTGCGCATGACGCCCTGCCGAAGGACAGTGAGGTGCTCGCCATCTCGAAAGACGGCGACGCGCTCAGTCTCGACATGAATGAGGCCTTCCTTGCCGGCCTGCGCGCGAGCGGCTCGACGGGCGAGTTCCTGTATATGGGCAGCCTTGTCAACACCTTCCTCGATAACTTCAACTGCACGACCGTGCGCGTCACGGTCGAGGGGCAGCCGTTCTCCACCGGCCACACGGAGTACGACAAGCCGCTGCAGGCGTTCACGTTCTGAGCCGGCCACGGATACTGTGACATTTCGGGAAGCCGGGCGCGCGGCTGCGGCCGTCTGGAGTGGTGGTGTCTGGACTGGAACCGGCCGAGCATCGACTTTTACCGCTCCCTCGGCGCGCAGCCGATGAGCGACTGGACGGTCTACCGCATCGACGGGCAGACGCTGCAGGACATGGGCCGCAGTGAGTGACAGACAAAATGAACCCCCGGCGGGTGCAATCAGCACCCGCCGGGGGTTCTCATGTATTCAGGCGGCTTTCCGGAACACGTCGTGGTTTTTCACGAAGTACTCCACGCCGGAGTACACCGTCGTCACGACGATGACGACCCAGCACACGGTGTTGAGCCAGGGAATGTTCCACAGCAGCATCAGGCAGATGGCCACCATGGTCGAGGCGGTCTTGATCTTGCCGGACCAGGCAGCGGCGATGACGCGGCCGTTGTCCACGGCGATCAGCCGCAGGCCGGTCACGGCAAACTCGCGCGCGACCACGAGCAGCAGCGCCCATGCGGGCATCCGGTGCTGCTCGACGAACAGCAGCATGGCCGCCACGACCAGCAGCTTATCGGCCAGCGGATCCATGAACTTGCCGAAATCCGACACCTGATTGTAGTGCCGCGCGATGTAGCCGTCGGCGAAGTCGCTCAGGCTCGCAAGCACGAACACGCCGAACGCCCAGTAGGTATGCCCGGGGAAGCGCAGGTACATCAGCACCAGAAATACGGGAATCAGGATCACGCGGAAGATGGTAATTTTGTTTGCAGTCGTCATGTCAGCACCTCATTCGTGGATTTGTTCGCCGGCAAGATCGCCGTCGTCGCAGCCGGTGATGTGCACCGTGACCATGTCGCCGGGCCGGGCCGCGCCGGTGAAGTAGACCGTGCCGTCGATCTCCGGCGAGTCGGCATACGTCCGGCCGGAGCACATGCCGCTCCTGGCCCGGTGCTCGCACAAAACGGTCATGTCCCGCCCGATGCAGGCGGCGTTGTAGTCGTCCATGATGCCGGCCTGCAGCTCGAGAATGAGATCGGCGCGGCGCTGGGCCTCGTCCGGCTCGCAGCGGTCGGTCATCACGGCGGCGGGCGTCCCCTCCTCGGGGGAGAACGGGAACACGCCCACGCGCTCGAGCCGCACCTCGCGCAGCCACGTGCACAGCTCCTCAAACTCGGCCTCGCCCTCGCCGGGCAGGCCCGTGATGAGGCTCGTGCGCAGCACAAGACCCGGAATGCGCGCGCGCAGCTTCTGCAGCAGCGCGCGGATCTCGTCGCCGGTGCAGTGGCGGTTCATGCGGCGGAGAATGTCGTTGTCGATGTGCTGGATGGGGATGTCGAGATACTTGACGATCTTGTCTTCATTTGCAATGAGGTCGATGAGCTCGTCGTCGATGATCTCGGGGTAGAGGTAGTGCAGGCGGATCCAGCGGATGCCGTCGATCTTCGCCAGTTCCCGCAGCAGCAGCGCGAGACTCGGCTTTCCGTAGAGGTCCATGCCCCAGCGGGTGATGTCCTGCGCGATGACGATCAGCTCTTTCACGCCGAGGTCGGCGAGCTCCCGCGCCTCCTGCACGATGGCGTCGAGCGTGCGGCTGCGGTAGCGGCCGCGGATGGCGGGGATGGCGCAGAACGCGCACCAGTTGTCGCACCCTTCGGCGATGCGCAGGTACGCCCAGCCCGGCCCGGTCGTGACCACGCGGCCGATCTCCTCGATCGGGCCGCTCTTGTCGCCGAAGTACAGCGGCTTTCCACCGTGCATCACGTCCTCGACGGCCTGGCAGATCTGGCCGAAGCTGCCGGTGCCGAGCATGCCGTCCACTTCCGGCAGGCTCTCGAGAATGTCCTTTTCGTACCGCTGCGACAGGCAGCCGGTCACGAGAATTTTCTTCAGTCCGCCGGCCTTTTTCACCTCGGCGAGCTGCAGGATCTGGTCGATGGCCTCGCTCTTGGCGCTGTCGATAAAGCCGCAGGTGTTGACGATGGCGACGTCGCACCCGTCCACCTCGCCGACCACCTCGTGGCCGGCCTGATTGAGCAGATAGAGCATCTGCTCGCTGTTGACCTGATTTTTCGCACAGCCGAGCGAGATCAGGCAGATTCGATATGGCATGGGTCAATACTCCTCAAAGTTATCCTGATAGCGCGCGATGGCCGCGCGGATCTCGTCGCGCCCGAAGCCGCGGCGGTAGAGATAGTCCGACGCGCGGCGCAGCTCGTCGCGGTCGGGTGTGTCGCTGCGCAGGCGGCGGCGCAGCAGCGTGTCGATCTGATCGTCCTGCTCCGGCAGCTCCTGCAGCGCATCGTCCCACAGCTCGCGCGGGATGCCGCGGCGGTAGAGCTCGCTGCGGATGCGCCCGGCGCCGTAGCCCTTGGCGGCATAGTGCCGCACGCACATGGCGGCGTACTGCGCATCGTCGAGCAGGTGCATCTCCTGCAGCCACGCGGCGGCGTCCTCGGCGTTTTCCGGGCTCTCGCCCTTTTCCTTCAGCCGGTCGGTCAGCTCCTTGACCGACATGGCGCGCGCGCCGATGATGCGCAGCGCCCGCTGCCGGCAGCGCGAGCGCTCGGAGGCCGCGCGCAGCGCGCCCAGCTCCGGGCTCGTCAATTCTTTTCCGCTGCGCAGGTGAAAATCCGTCACGACGGCGAGCGTCGTGCGCACCTCCTCGCCGGTGTCAAACCGCGCCAGAAAGCGCTCCGGCGCGGTCTGTTTGAGCTCAATGAGCCGGGCCATCAGCCCTGAAAGTCATCGGCTGCCACTTCGACGGCGCGGCCGGAGGCAATGGCGGCCTTGCGCGCCTGCGGGCTCATGAGCTTGTGGGCGTTGGCGCGGATCTCCGCCTCGATCTTGTCCGAGACGTCGGGGTGCTCGCGCAGATATTCCTTCATGCTGTCGCGGCCCTGCACGCGCACATCGCCGTAGGTGTACCACGCGCCGGCCTTGTCGATCAGGTCGAGCTTGACGCCGAGGTCCACGATCTCGCCGATCTTGGAGATGCCTTCGCCGTAGATGATGTCGAACTCCGCCTCCTTGAACGGGGGCGCGACCTTGTTCTTGACGATCTTGGCGCGCGTGCGGTTGCCGATCATCTCGCCGCCGACCTTCAGCGTCTCGATGCGGCGCACGTCGATGCGCACGCTGGAGAAGTACTTCAGCGCGCGGCCGCCGGGCGTCGTCTCTGGGTTGCCGTACATGACGCCGATCTTCTCACGCAGTTGGTTGATAAACACGACGATGCAGTTTGTGCGGCTGACCGTGCCGGCCAGCTTGCGCAGGGCCTGGCTCATCAGGCGCGCGATCACGCCGACGGACGACTCGCCCATCTCACCCTCGAGCTCGCTGCGCGGCAGCAGCGCCGCCACGGAGTCGACGACCACGACGTCGAGCGCGCCGGAGCGCACGAGCTGCTCCGTGATCTCGAGCGCCTGCTCGCCGGTGTCCGGCTGGGAGATGAGCAGGCTGTCGATGTCCACGCCGAGGGCACGGGCGTAAGCGGGCTCGAGCGCGTGCTCCACGTCGATGAACGCGACCTCGCCGCCCTCTTTCTGGGCGCTGGCGAGGATGTGCAGCGCGAGCGTCGTCTTACCGGACGACTCGGGCCCGTAGATCTCGACGATGCGGCCGCGGGGCACGCCGCCGATGCCGAGCGCGAGGTCGAGCGACAGGGAGCCGGTGGAGATGGCCTCCACGTTCACGGGAATGTCGTCGCCGAGGCGCATGATGGCGCCCTTGCCGAAGTTCTTCTCGATCTGGGCGAGCGCGGTCTCGAGCGCTTTTTTCTTGTCCTCCGGCTTGACGGGGCCGGTGGACACGGGTGCGGATTTTTTCTTTTCAGCCATAGTGATTCACCTCTAAGTATCAGATGCGGCCGACGACGACGCGCCGGATGCCGGCGGTGTCCTCTAGGGCGGTCACATCGGTGTATTTTTCTTCTGTCATCAGCGCCATGACGGCGTCCGCCTGATCCTCACCGACCTCGAACATGAGCCAGCCGCCGGGGCGGAGGATCTGCGTCCAGTGGCGCACGATCGCGCGGTAGAACATCAGCCCATCCTCGCCGCCGTCGAGCGCGCCGAGCGGCTCGTAGTCGCGCACGGAGCTGTCGAGCGTGAGGATGTCCATGCTCGCCACATACGGCGGGTTCGACACGATGAGGTCGAACGTGCCAATGCCCATAGGGGGCTTTTCGAGCGCGTCGGCCTTGAGGCAGATGGTGCGGTTCTGGTGGTTGCGGCGCAGGTTTTCCTTGCTCACGGTGAGGGCCTCGTCGCTGATGTCCACCATGACGACGCGCGCGGCCGGCAGCTCATGCGCCAGCGCGCAGCCGATGCAGCCGCTGCCGGAGCAGAGGTCGAGAATGCGGGCGTTCATCTTCCGGCCGACGAGCACGCGCAGCGCCGCGTCCACGAGCACCTCGGTGTCCATGCGCGGGATGAGCACGTCGGGCGTGACCACGATCGGCAGGCCGTGAAACTCCCACTCGCCGATGAGATAGGCCAGCGGCTCGCCGGCGATGCGGCGCTGCAGCAGGGCCTCGATCTTCTGTTCATTTTCGTCGGAGGTGTACAGGCGCAGGTCGCGCACGAATTCCTCCTTCGTCTTGCCGACGGCATAGGCCACCAGCAGCCGCGCCTCGAGCGCGTAAGCCTCCACGCCGGCGTTTTTCAGCGCCGTGCGCGTGGCCAGATACAGGTCGTTATAGGTCTTTGGCATCTCTCTATCTTCCAGTCCTTTGCTGACGGATTACCAGGCGTCGCTGCCCTTCTGCTCTGGGATGACGAGCTCGAGCGCACGGATGGCGCACTCGATCATGCTGTCGTCCGGCTCGTTGGTGGTCAGGCGCTGCAGCCACTTGCCCGGCGCGGACAGAATGCGCGAGCAGAGGTTGTCGTGCCGGCCGACCCAGCGGTTGATCTCATAACTGATGGACACGACGACCGGCAGCAGCAGCAGCCGCAGGCCAATGCGCACCCACGGATTGTCCCACAAGCCGACGCGCAGGCTCACGAGCGAGAACACCAGAATGCTGATGATGACGACGACGAACAGAAAGCTCGTGCCGCAGCGGGGGTGGAAGCGCGACTGTGGCCGCACGTTCTCGACCGTCAGCGGCAGGCCCTTTTCGTAGCAGAAGATGGTCTTGTGCTCCGCGCCGTGGTAGGCGAACATACGCTCGACGTCCTTCATGTGCGCCACGCCCCACAGATACAGCAGGAAAATGACGATGCGCAGCAGGCCCTCAAAGAGGTTGCGCACAACGGGGCTGTGGATAAAGCCCTTGGTCAGGCCGGCGAGCAGCGTCGGGATCAGGATGAACAGCACGATCGACAGCGCGATGCCGAGCACCACGGCCGTACCGATGATGATGTCCTTGGCCTTCTCCTCGCCGAAATGCTTTTCGATCCAGAGGTCGATCTTGCCGGGCTCCTCCTGCTCGTCCTCGGGCAGCAGGTCGGCCGAATAGGTCAGCGCCTTCATGCCCTTGACCATCGAGTCGAGAAACACGATGACGCCGCGGATGAGCGGCCAGCCGAGGATCGGGTGCTTTTCGCGGACCCAGTGCAGCTCCTCGACCTTCTCGACCATGCCGTCCTGCGTGCGGCAGACGATGGCCTGCCGGGTCGGGCCGCGCATGAGGATGCCCTCGATGAGCGCCTGCCCGCCGATGGATGTGCGGAACGAGACGCTGGTATCGGGTTTTGCGGATTCGGTTTTGCTCATATGGTTACCTCGGTTAGAATGAAATTACGAAGTTAATTGCCGCTCTCCGGCGCGAACGGCAGGCGCACCGAGACCAGTGTGCCGCCGCCGGGGGCGTTGGCGATCGTCAGCGTACCGCCGGAGCGGGTGATGATCTCGTCGCACACGGCCAGACCGATGCCGCTGCCGCGGGCCTTGTGCTTCTCGCCCTTGAAGAATTTCTCCTTCACGTGCGGCAGCTCGTTTTCCGGGATGCCGGGGCCATGATCCCTAAATTGAATGGTAGCAGCTTCACTGTCCGAAAGAACGGACACTTCGATCGTCTTGCCGTCGCGGGCGTACTTGGCGGCGTTGTCGAGGATGTTGAGAAACACCTGCTTGAGGCGCTCCGGGTCGCCGGGCACGAGCGGGATCTCCTCCTCGGGCGGGTTGTAGATGAGTTGCATCCCGTCCTGCCGCAGCAGCTCCTGATAGGTGAAGATGGTGTCCTCGAGCTCGCTCTCGATGTCGAGCAGCTCCATGCTCAGGTTGAAGCGGCCGTCCTGGATGCGGGTGAACTCCAGCAGCTCTTCGACGAGACTCGTCAGGCGCGCGGCCTCCTTGGAGATGATGGCGATGCCGCGGCGGGAGTCGCCCTGGATGGCGGTGTCGAACATGAGCGTCTCGCTCCAGCCGGTGATGGCGGTCAGGGGCGTGCGCAGCTCGTGCGAGATCGACGAGATGAACTCCGACTGCATTTTTTCGCTGCGGCTGATCTCCTGTGACAGCTCATTGATCGCGGTCGCAAGGCGGCCAAGCTCATCGTCGCGCTGCACCGGCAGCTCCGTGCCGTAGCGCCCGCCGGCGATCGTTCGCGTGACCTCCGTGATCTGCTCGACCGGGCGCGACACGTGCCGGCGAAACCACAGCGCGCAGACCACGGCGCCGGCGGCTGCCGCGAGGATGCCGAGTATGATGCCCAACGCCGTGCTGACGCGCCCGGCGCTCAGACCGATGGCCGCGCCGATGGCGACGCACAGCGCTGCGTGCACACATTGGCCCATGGCCATGCGCGAAAACAGGCCGCGGAAGGTGTTTTCCTGTTTGGGTTCGCCTGCGGGGGTGGGGGTGACGTCCTGCATGGCCTCAGTAGCCCCACTTATAGCCGTAGCCCCAGACGGTGGTGATGTATTCCGGTTCGGTCGCGTTGTCCTCGATCTTGATGCGCAGGCGGCGGATGTTCACATCGACGATCTTGACCTCGCCGTTGTAGTCCGCGCCCCAGACGGCGTGCAGAATGTCCTCGCGCGAGAGCGCGCGGCCGGGGTTTTCCATGAACAGCTTCATGATGGCAAACTCCGTCTGCGTCAGGCGGATGTGCTCGCTGTTTTTGTCGAGCGTGCGCGAGCGCAGGTGCAGCACGAACGGCCCGCTCGAGAGCACGTCCTCGGTGTTCTCGCTGCCGCCGATGCGGCGGTAGAGCGCGTCCACGCGCGCAACCAGCTCGGCAGGGGAGAAGGGCTTGGTGACATAGTCGTCCGCGCCGGTCATGAGGCCGGTGATCTTGTCCATCTCCTGGCTCTTGGCGCTGAGCATGAGGATGCCCATCTTCGAGCCGGTCGCGCGGATGCGGCGGCAGACCTCAAAGCCGTCGATATCCGGCAGCATCACGTCGAGCAGCGCAACGAGCGTGTCCGGATTCTGCTTGAGCTTTTCGAGCGCCTCCTCGCCTGTGGCCGCCTCAATGGGCTCGTAACCGGACCGGCGCAGGTTGATGACGACGAAGCTGCGGATGCTGGGCTCATCCTCAAGTACGAGAATTTTCTTCATGTAGTCCATATTCCTTTCCAAAGGCAGTGTGTGGGCGCCTTTGCGGTTAGTGGCGTCTGCTTTCCGGGAAAGCAGGAGGTTTGCAGAAATATTCATTTCAGTATATCACACAATTTACAATAGTGGTAGCAAAAAATTACGAATCGTGTTATTCTGTGACACAGGAAATGAGGTGGGCCATATGGAGCTTTTCTGGACGCAGATCACGGACGCGCAGCCGGCGCGCCCTGCGCGCACGAAGGCGCACGGGAGTGCGTGGGGCGTGTCGCTGCTGGCGTATGCGGTGCGCGCGGTCTGGGGCATCGACCTGCCGGAGACGGCGGAGCTGCCGGGCGGCAAGCCGTATTTTCCGGCGTGCCCGCAGCTGCACTTTTCCGTCAGCCACACGCGCACGGCGGCGCTCGTGGCGGTGTCGGCCGCGCCGGTCGGCGCGGATGTGGAGCAGGTGCGCCCGCTGCACCCGGCCATGGCGCGGCGGCTCGCGCAGGCGGACTGCGGCGACCTGCAGCCGTTCGAGCTCTGGACGCTGCGCGAGAGCTGGTTCAAGCTCACGGGCGCGGGCGACCTGCGCACGATCCCGTTCCGGCGCACGGCCGGGGTGCTCGTCCCGCCGGAGGCGGGGGCGCTCTGCCGCGTGTATGATGCCATTCCCGGCTGCGCGGCCGCCGCGTGCTCGCTTGCCGAGCAGCCGCCGGAGCGGCTGCGGTTCGTGCCGCCGCGCGAGATTTGCACTTGAAATGTGCGCCCGGCTGTTGTATAATTAAACAGCCGAATTTGCCGGTGTGATGGAATTGGTAGACGTGCTTGACTCAAAATCTACTTCGCCGCTTCATACCACCTTGGTGTAAACCCTTGATTTTGCAAGGCTTTTTGAAAACTGAATATGCAATTTGGTTTTAATGTCCCTCCATGATGTCCCTCCGTTTTCTCGGATGGGGATTGGGAGATGACTTAAAATAATAGATGCCGGTGTGTTGGAATTGGCAGACGAGGCGGACTCAAAATCCGTTGGGCTTATAACCCGTGCGGGTTCGACCCCCGCCACCGGCACCACACCTCAAAGGCTCGCAAACCCTTGATACGACTGGGTTTGCGGGCTTTTCTTTATGTTATGTGTGCTTATGTACTGTCCCTCCTACATCATCAGATTTGCCATTTACGGGCTGATTTTAGGAGGGACATTGGAGGGACATAAAGCATCATGAGGAGGGATATACGCCCAAAATCGCATTGGCAGATGCAATCTTCGAGTTGAAATTCAAGTGCGTGTAAATGTTTGAGGTGGTCGAAATATCACTGTGCCCCAACCATTCCTGAATTTCTTTCAGGCTGACACCGTTTGCATACAACAGACTTGCGCAGCTATGACGAAGATCGTGAAAGCGGATCTTCCGCATACCGTTCTTTTGCAGGATCAGCGGGAAATGCTGTGTGATATAGCCGGGCTTCACGAGTTCACCGATTTCATTGACATAGATATAATCAGCAAACTTCCTGCAATAAGATTTTCCGCACAGCTTTCGGTTCAGCTCCTGTTCCGCTTTCAAGCGGTGCAGCAATTCCTCAAACGGCGGAACAAGCGGCAGACTGCGGTAGCTGGCCTTTGTCTTTGTTCTGTCCTTTTGAATGATCTTGCTCTTGCCGTCTATTGTCGCCTGCGTAACGGTGTGCCGAATCGTAATGGTCTTTTTCTTGAAGTCGATGGCGTCCCATTTCAGGCCTACCGCCTCGCTTCGGCGCAAACCGTAAAATGCACCGAGGATCACGCCAAGCTCAATGGGATCACCACGGACAACTTCAAAAAGATGGTTCAGCTCATCCTCCTCATAGAAGCTGCCAACGAACTTTTCCTTCTTGGGCCGTTCAATCCGGTCTGCCGGATTCGAGTCAATCAGGCCGAGTTTGAAAGCGTGCTGCAAGGCTTTACGAATATTGGCGTGACGGTGTATGACCGTATTGGCAGAAACACCTCGCACCGTCAATTCGTAGGTGTAGTAGTCCTGTATGTGCTTGGGTGTAACATCCTGCAATGCAAGACCGGGGTGGTGTTCCTCAAAGTACGGGATGATTTTGCTTTTGATTCCCATGGAATACGCGCCATAGGTGGTTTCCTCCACATTCTTTTTTGTCATTTCCAGCCAGTCGAGCAGGAACGCAGTAAAAAGAATCGTGCCAATGGGGGCTTTACCCGTACTGCGTTCGATTGCTCTTGCTTCCAGCTCTGCTTCCTTGGCGGCACGAGCCTCAGAAAGCATCTTTTCGGCACGCTTTTTGTTTCCCTTTACCGTCAGACCTGTAGACTTGGGCGGCGTGTGCCGTTTGCCGTATTCGTCCACATAGTTCAGTACCATATGATAGTACCCGTTTTTCTCTCGCAGATGTCCTGCTACCATAATAAGACCTCCTTTGATTGGTACAGCGCTGATCCATCTGCCATTGACAGCAATATTGTAGCAGATAGAAGTACATCGGCCAAATGTGCAAACGAGGTTTTACGCAGTAGATTTTTCTATCAAGTCCAAGTATTCCAAAATGTTGAGCTTCGGGATTCGATAGCGGCGACCAACAATAAAGCTCTTGATCTTGCCGGACTTTAAAAGCCGATAGGCAGTTTTATCGCAGATGCCGCCGAGCATTTCACACATTTGCTCAACATTGACTACATCGGGATATTCAGCAAATAACAGTTTGTAGGCTGTCTGTGATTCCATAGGCCGCCTCCTTACCGTTTTTTCGGCAAAGTTCATAGTCATACCCTTTCCGCTGATTACAGTAGGTGCAAGTGTCTTTTGCCGTTTGGTGCGGGTCAATCCTGCGCAAATAATAAGCACCCGTGCCGTAGAAATTGTCGGCGCAGGTGCTGCAAAGGCAGAGAATCAGTTTTTTCGGGACGCTTTCAATCAGACCGATGCTGACTGCCAGCGCATGATTGATGCCGCAAATGTGCTTTTCGGACAGATGCCCAATGAAGTTGCCCAAGCGGCGCTTATCGACGGTGCGCAGCTGTTCCAGCAGGACGATAGAGGGCAGCTCCAAGCCGTCCTCGGCGTCGATGTAGTAGTGGGTAGGAAGTTTGGCTTTCACGCCGGTTTTGCTTGTAATGGAAGCGATAATGACCGTGGGGCTGTGTTTGTTCCCGACATTATTCTGAATGATCACGACGGGACGGTAGCCCTCCTGCTCAGAGCCGATGCCCCGGCCCAGATCAGCGTAATACATATCGCCGCGCAAATATGTGTGGTTCATTCTGTGATGACCTCCTTTGTGTATTTAGGCGTTTCCGCCTATGTAGAGGTCAAGCGGCAGAACAGAATGGAGGTCGGTGAGAGATAAAACATTCTCTGTTTCGTCTGACCCGTCCCGCCGCTTGACCGTAGTATTTTGAAGAAAATCTATTTGTCCTCGACACCCCGATTTCCTATTGGGAAGTCATCAAGCGGCCGATGGCTGTCGGCTCCACGGGGATTTCACCCTCACGAGGTTCTCTCATGACCGCCCCCATTGCCTGCGACGGCTTCACGGTCGAAATGCCGCTTATCACGCTCGGACTGTGGCTGGACGGGAGTATCGTTAGCCCTATTGCCGGTCGTCGCCGGGGCGGGAGCCACCCGCCCGTGATAGCCGACTGTATATCGCTCCCCGCAATGCGGATTGTGGCGCAGCCGCTAATGTGGCTCATGCTTTCGCAATGGCAATAGGAATGTGCTTGATGAATGGGTATTCGGTTGTCAAAGGCCATCCCTGCTTGCCGAAAAGGAAAACAGGCAGAGAGTTTTCGTACCTCTCCACCTGTTTCCTCACTTAAAGGCTATTTTTCAACCACCTATTCCAAAAAAATTTTTCAATCTTTTTTCGGCGGCCGCAACCGATTTTGCAACGGCCTGAAAAGTGCATCCCTCCATTCCTGCGATCTGCTCATAGGTCAAGCCTTGAAAATAGTAGAGGATCAACCTCCGCTTTTGTATTTCGGGCAGTTCGGAGATCGCTCTATGTAACTGCGCATATTCCATGCTCTGTAAAGCGCTTTCTTCGACCGTCGCCGGACGATACACGGCCCGGTCATACAACGATGCCTCCGTAAGCTCCGATTGCTCATAGTGGCGATCCACTTCGTTCAGATAGGAGAGGTCGTCCAGCTCAAAGGAATCAAACAGCGCAAATACGGCAGCATTGATCTCAAGATGATGCCGATGTCTCTGTCCGTCCGAAAAGGTCAGCCAGTGGCGGCCGTCCCCGGTCGTGCCGATGGTATAGGGATTGTATTTGTCCTTCCTTCGTTTCGGATGGTTTCCATCCATGATATTTTCCTCCGTTTCGATTTGAATTTTGAAAATCCAAATCGTGCGGAGGACTGCGGCAGCCTACGCTGCAGACCGAAAAGCGCAGACATAGGAAAATGCATCTGCAGAAAGCGAAGGCCTGCAAAACAAGTGAGTATAATCTATATGGGGTGGCTGTTTTTACTACATATTTCATTGCTCGGAGAGCGCTTCTTGAGGAACTCACCATTCGCAACGCAGGCTATAGAATGAAATAAAACTTGCTACTTTTTACAGGGAAGGCGGTTTGCAAACAAATAAACACAAAAAATCCCTCCAATCTAAAAAACTCAGATTGGAGGGATATACGCGCAATGAATCAGCCCGCCAACATTCGTTTTTTTATTTGGCGGGATATATGATTTCGTATTTGTTGCATCGCTTATTTGCCGATACTTGTACAGTTGACATGAATGGCGCTGCTATAACAATTACTTACTATAATGAAGCTCCATTAACAAAAGTCAAGCCAAAAAACAAAAAAAACATGCGAACATCTTAGCGGAGAGAAGGAGATCATTTTTCATGGTCATCTTTTGGAATTATATTTTCTAATAAATTCTATCAAAAATATAAAAACAGTATTGACAGAGGAAAATGGGTTTGTCATAATTACACCAATACGTTTCATTTTTTTACAGAAACGTACAAAATTTTACTTTGTGGGGGTAAAGAAATATGAAAGAAGGCGTAAAGAAGAGCATATCCCTCATCCTTGTGCTGACGCTGCTGGTGCAGCTGCTGCCGGTGGTGGCATTCGGTGTCGGCGACGAAACAAACGATCTGGACATCAGTACAGACAGCGAAACGGTGTCCATGAAGGACGACGATGCGGAGATTGTCGGCGAGGAGGACGCGCTGCGCGAGGAATCCGTCAAGCATTTCCGGCTGCGGGACGGGGGCTACATGCTGGTGGAGTACGAGACGGCAGTGCACTACCAGACGGCGGACGGGTCCTGGGAGGAGATCGACAACACGCTGCAGAAAACCGGTCAGCAGTATGTTGCCCAGGCGGGAGACATGACGCGGAAATTTGCCGCGTCGCTCGACAGCGGCTTCCTGTTCGAGACGGCGTATCAGGGGCAGAGCGTGTCGATGTCGCTGGCGCGGCGCAGCAGCCGCGACGTTGTGGCGGTCGCGCCGGACGTTCCGGCAGCGGAGGAAACGGCAGCCCCCGAAGAAACAGCGGCACCGGAGACCGTCGACCAGCCGCAGGAGGCGGAGCAGACGGAGGCAGACCTTCCGCGAGCGCCCGCGGAAGCCGCGGCGGAGACGGATGCGCCGCAGCAGGAGACGGATGCGCCGCAGCAGGAGACGGATGCGCCGCAGCAGGAGACGGCAGAGGAGCTGCCGCTGCTGGACGACGCGGCGTATACGTTGGTCACGTCCACGGCGGCGGCCAGGATGGAAAACCCGGGGGCCAAAATGCGCACCTTCAGCAAGCTGGCGGAGAAAGACAAGATCCAGCCGCAGAAAATCCGCTCCAGCGTTGCGTTCGACAACGTGATGGACGGTGTCAGCCTGCTGTACCAGAACTATGGATATAACGTAAAAGAGAGCATCATCATTGACAAACAGCAGGAGCAGTATGCCTACTCGTTTGTGCTGAATATGCAGGGCCTGACACCGACGCTCGAGGCCGATGGTTCCGTGCTGCTGCGCAGCGCCGGCGGCGAGGTGATCTACGAGATCCCGGCGCCGTCTCTGGCGGATGCCAACAACGTCACATCGGTGGAGGACGCCGCCTATCGGCTCGAGCGCATCCAGGGCGGCTATCTGCTGACCGTGGAGGCGGATCCGGAGTGGATGAACGCGCCGGAGCGCGCCTATCCCGTAACGCTCGATCCGACGATCCTGCTGCACAACAAGGGCAATGTCCTGACGACGTATATCCGTTATGCAGCCCCGAACTCCGTTGCCCCGAATGCAGCGGATCAGTATTGCGGTTATATTGCGGATGATTCATACGGTGCGTGCGACATTTACATGAAATTGACTCTGCCCAAGATCCCCAGCGGTTGTGTTCCTGTGCGGGCAGAGATTGCGCTGTATCATGCAGGCTTCTTCGCTTCCAACCACTTTGGCGGAGCTGCACCCGACGGAAATCTAACAGTGGAAGCACATATATGTGACGGAACAGTGTCAAATGTGTCAAGCTTGACATGGAACGATGTATATGCTGGTGCATTATCTTTCGATCGCACGATATTGGATTACCAAAAGGTTAGTAAAGGCACACTCGGGGAATATATCACATGGGATATTTCACGAGCGATTGTTGAACGTTCCGTCACTGGTTCAGAGACAATCGGCCTAATACTCGAGACAATGGACTGCATCGAGAATTACCGTGTTGCCAACCTGATCGGCAGCGGATACCACGACTACAGCCCGTATTTTGCGGTGTACTACCGCAACCCGGTCGGGCTGGAGAGCTACTATACCTATCAGGAGGCCTCGGCAGCAAAAGCGGGTGATCTCTCCATCCAGAATTTCACGAACCAGTTCACGCTGGACCGCACGGATGTCTCGCTCTCTCTCGAGCCGGCATCCTACGCGCTGCGCCACATCTACAACAGCGCATATTCCGGAAGCTGGTTTTCGGAGAATGGATCGGTCGGCCTGCACACGCGGAATTTTTCTTCCATGCGCATCGGCATCGGCTGGAAGCTCTCCGCGCAGCAGACGGTGGTGGAGTGTAAGGTCGGCGACAAGACGTACCTGGTCTATAACGACGAGGATGGCACCGAGCATTACTTCAGCAAAACGGCGACCAATACCTATGAAGATGAGGACGGCCTCGGCCTGAAGATCGTCAGGTCCACCAGCGGCGGCAACACGATTTACACCATGACGGACATGGACAAGTACCGCACATGGGTGTTCCACAACGGCTACCTGATCTCCATCACGGACAACAACAGCAACACGATCTATTTTGCCTACAATGCGGCATACGGCAGCGGCAGCGCGTGGAAGCCGGTCAAGGACGCTTCCACCAACCGGCTCGTGCAGATCGTCATGGCCATTCACGACGGCGCAAGCCAGACGGTCGCAAACCTGACCTACAGCGGCGACCGGCTCTCCAGCGTGACGGACTACGCCGGCCGCACCACGAGCTATACCTACGACTCTGCCGGACACCTGACGCAGGTGACGTATGCGGACGGCACGTGTGCGTACTACCAGTACGATCCGGCGAACGGGACCATGATCACGCTGTATGACGGCGAGGCGCAGTACGGTCTGGAGATCTCGTACATTTTCAATTTCGGCGTCCGATCCACGTTCCGCGTGCGGGAATTCACCGCTGGCAGCGCGCCGGCGGACGGTCAGCGGCAGTATGGCAGTGCCTTCCACGCCTACCGCGACGGTGTGCGGCAGACATCGTACCGTTTCTACGGCCCGGATCATACCCGAGATACCGCGGACGACACGATCACCAGCTACATTCTCGACTATACCGGCAAGACGATCTGCGCCTTTGACAGCAACACGGACCGCTCGGAGCTGCTCGGCGTCAGCGCCGCCAACTACACGAGCAACAACGGCACCAGCAAAACGAACAACCGCCTGACCGGCGCAGCGGCCATGGGCACATCGTCGCCGAACCTGCTGTCCAACTCCGGCCTGGAGACCTGCACCGGCAGCGCCGCAGACGGCTGGGCGCAGCTGCCGTTCAGCACGTCCGCCTCGGCGGGCACACAGTCCGGAAACCGGACGCACCTCGGCAGCGCCTCGATCCAGACCACGGCGCCCGGCAGCGGCATGTATCACGAGGCCGCGCTGCAGGCAGGCACGACCTACACCTTCTCCGGCTACGTGAACACGTGCGACATGACCGCGTTCGATTCGGGCGGCAGCGTGTATCTTGCGGCGCTCACGGCCGACCAGATCGCCGATCTGTCGCAGGCGAGCCGCTCGCCGTGGAAGAGCGAACGGGTGAACTACCAAACGGACGCCTCGGTCAGCCGCGGCTGGGAAAAGGTCAGCGTGACCTTCACGCCGGAAACGTCAGGCACATACTACATGGCCTTCCTGCAGGACAAGGCGGACGGCACGGCCTATTGCGATGACCTGCTGCTCGAAAAGGGCGAGGCCGCGTCCGAGATCAATCTGGTGCAAAACGGCAGATTCTCGCAGCTCGTCAACGGAAAACCGGACTTCTGGACCGCCAACAAATACACGATCACCAACGAGCACCCCACCGGCCAGCCGAACAGCAAGTCCATGCACATCGGCAGCACGATGAACGGCTACGCGCGCACGCATCAGGTCATCCCGCTCAATCTCCCGGCAGACGAGGCGACGTTCCTGCTCTCCGGCTGGGGCAAGGCGACGAGCGTCGGCGGCACGGCCCGCAAGCACGTCCACGGCTACGAGCGGTATTTTGGCCTTGTCGCAGAGATCGCCTATACCGACGGCACGACCGAAAACCAGTACGTGAGCTTCAACGGGGACTACGCGGGCTGGCAGTTTGCATCGGGCGTCATCGTGCCGGGCAAGCGCGACGAGTGGGTCAAAGAGATCACGGTGCGCTGCGCCTATGACTACAACGCCAACGAAGCATATTTCACGGACATCAGCCTCGTGCTCGAACCGGCGGAGACCTACAGCTACGACAGCAAGGGCAACCCCGTCGCGGCGACGGACGGCAGCGCCAAAACGGCGAGCGAGTACTTCACGGACTCCCAGCGTCTCAAGAGCTATACCACGCCCGGCGGCGCAAAGCACACGCTGTGGTACGACGCAAGCAACAACCTGCAGGAGGATACGCTGGCCGGCCTGACGAATTACACCTACCACAACGGTTCCGGCAGCCCCACGACGAGCATGACGCGCAAGGGGTACAGCGGGGACTATCTCAAGTCCCAAAACGTCTACGACAGCACGCGCCGCTTCCGCACGCAGGCCGTGGACGTCAACGGCATCACAACGGGGTACGCATACGACACCGGCGCTGCGCGCCTGTACAGGACGACGGCGGCCAACGGCACGCAGCAGGATTACCGCTACTGCACCGGCAGCGACCGCACCGCCCTCACGTACATCAACGGTGTCGCCTCCATCCGCTATACCTACGACCGCGCGCAGCTGAGCGACCTCATCCGCAAAGGGTATCTGGGCTCGACGGGCTTCTGGCAGCACTACCTGCTGAACTATGATGCCTTCGGCAACATGACGCGCGTGCAGGTCTGCGCCTCGAGCGAGGAGCAGACGGGGTACTCCTCCCCCGTCACCCTCGCGTCGTATACATATGAGGGCAACGTCAATAACGGCCGCCTGACCACGATGACCTACGGCAACGGCGACAGTGTCAGCTACACCTATGACGCGTTTGACAGGCAGCGCACCGCTGCGTATAATGACGGTACAACATACCACTACGACTACAGCGGCGACAACGACCTCACGCGGCAGTACGCCACGGACGGCGACGGCAAGGTCACGGAGCAGTACAGCTACCAGTACGACAGCCTCGGCCGCCTCATCCATTCGCGCCAGTCGACGGCCAACGGCGCGCTCATCCAGTCCACGCAGCATATGTACGATGCCGCCAACCGCATGACGTCGCAGTCGTGGCAGTTCGGCACGGGCCTTTACCGGCAGCAGTATTCCTACACCGGCGTCAAGGCCGACGGCACGGCCGACAGCTCGGTCGACGGCACGATCAGCGCCATCACGACCACGATCCCGGGCCAGCTCGACGTCACGTCTAAGTACGAGTACAATGACCTGCGCCAGCTTGAGAAAAAGACGGTCACTGTGCCCAACCAGAACAGGGGCACGACCACGGTCTACACCCGCGGCTATACCTATGCGGTCATCGCGGAGGATGACGGCTGCAACCGGATGGGTACGCGTCTGGCGAGCACGGCCTACACGTTCGGCTCGAGCAGCCGCAGCTTCGACTATACCTACGACGCGGCCGGCAACATCCAGACGGTCACGACCGGCGGCACGAATGTGCCCGCGGCAGCCGCCTCGAAGACGTATACCTACGACGCGCAGGGCCAACTTGCGACCGAGACCAACGGCGGCGCGTCCCGCGCCTACGCCTACGACACGGTGGGCAACATCCGCAGCGTCACGACCGACGGCGCGGTCATAAAGTCCTTTGGCTACACGAACCCCTCGTGGCCGGACCTGCTCACGAGCGTGACAGTCGGCGGCACGACGAAGGACATTCTCTACGAAGGCCAGACCCAGACGAGCGGCGTCCCGTCCTCCGGCAACCCGGTCACGTATTACAACGGCAAGGATTATTCCTTCACGTGGACGAAGGGCCGCCAGCTCGCATCCGCAACGGTCGACGGCAAGCAGGTCTCCTACACCTACGACATGTCCGGCGTCCGCAGCAACAAGCAGGTCGGCGATACGACCTACACCTACACCACGCTCTCCGGCAAGGTCATGCGGCAGACTTGGGGTGACAATAACGCCCTCGAGTTTGTCTATGACGACGGCAACCAGCCGTTCGCCGTGATCTACAAGCACGGCCAGACAACGGAGCTCTATTACTACGTCCTCAACGCGCAGGGCGATGTGTCCGCCATCCTCGATTCGAGCGGCAAACTCGCTGCGTCCTACGACTATGACGCCTGGGGCAACTGCACGGTGTATGACAGCAGTGCGAAAGTCCTCACCGATCCCACCAGCATCGCCAACCTCAACCCACTGCGCTACCGCGGCTATTACTACGACGCCGAGACCGGCTTCTACTACCTCCAGAGCCGCTACTATGACCCGGCCATCTGCCGGTTCATCAACGCCGACGGGTTATTTACAGATGGGTTTGTTGGGTCAAATCTGTTTGCATACTGTGTGAACGATCCTGTAAATACAGTCGATCCTACTGGTAATTTTGCGATTACAGCGACAGTGGCTTTGATCACCTTCGGCATAGCACTTGTAGCAACTGTTTTTGCTGTAGGTATTAGTTCATCTCCTGGTTTTCAGGGAGCTGTCGAAGACCTCTGTGAATCAGTCGGCGACATAGCGGAGCAGATAAAAGAGAAGCTTACGAACAGTTTTGCCAAAATAAAGAAACCGCCCAATTATAGAAGAAATGATGAAGTGCATCATATTGTTGCGCAGCGCGCGACAGGGGCAGCCCCTGCGCAGAAGATTTTGGCGGATCTCGAAATTGGTATCGACGAACCGGTAAATAAGGTTTCCATAAACACTTGTTTACATCGCAGGCTGCACACAAAACTATACTATGAATTGGTAAATGTAGTAATTGTTGGCGCGTACAATTCTGCCAGCGGTGATAGAGAACAGCAAATAGAAAATGTTACAAGCGCTTTGAAAGCGATTAGGTCGTTCATATTTGTACTTGATCGCACGACTCCCAAATTTTAAGGAAGGAGGCGAAGCATGGACTTCGCTCATGATTACATGCGGGCGTTGCTGGCAAAAGAGATCGATGTCGCAGCCGAATTGCAGAAGCAGAGATCTCAGGTCGTTTATCAGCAGTATTGCGCAGGTGGTACGATGCATCGTGGCTACTATTGTCCAAGTTTGACGGAAGATCTCTGGCTCGGCAACACAAAACGTGGCCGCCTTTGCAAGAAGCGGCCGCCGGAGGAAAGACTTTCTCATATATACGGCTTTGATGCATCGGACCGCTTGATCACGGTCAAGCACATGCACTGCTTAGAGGAGTATATTTTGTACGGTGCAGGAGTGACGCTGGGGGTGGAGATAAGAAATAACAGTGCAAATACGATAAGCATCTGCCGGTATGACGAAAATAGCAGAATTCAAATATATGAGTATTATTTACTTACTCCGAAGGCAGATCAGGTTTCCCACATGACCCGAGAGACGTTTCGCTATCTGCCGGATCAGGTTATAGATAATTGGTATCGGGAGGCGGCGGTTGCAGGGACCTGGATTCACGAACATCACCGCCGCGTTTTTTCGGTAAAAGATGGATATCTGACCGGCTATACGGAAGAGCGCTTTTACCATGGCCAGTGCAGCGTTAAGGGGCCTTATCGAGTGACAAAAAAGCGAAAAGTCCCGCCCTGTAAATAGGAAATTCATCAAGCGGGCGGTGCTGTTGCACCGCCCGCATTTTATTTCTCTATTGACAGCACCCGCCGCTTCCGCACGCAGGCCGTGGACGTCAACGGCATCACAACGGGGTACGCATACGACACCGGCGCTGCGCGCCTGTACAGGACGACGGCGGCCAACGGCACGCAGCAGGATTACCGCTACTGCACCGGCAGCGACCGCACCGCCCTCACGTACATCAACGGTGTCGCCTCCATCCGCTATACCTACGACCGCGCGCAGCTGAGCGACCTCATCCGCAAAGGGTATCTGGGCTCGACGGGCTTCTGGCAGCACTACCTGCTGAACTATGATGCCTTCGGCAACATGACGCGCGTGCAGGTCTGCGCCTCGAGCGAGGAGCAGACGGGGTACTCCTCCCCCGTCACCCTCGCGTCGTATACATATGAGGGCAACGTCAATAACGGCCGCCTGACCACGATGACCTACGGCAACGGCGACAGTGTCAGCTACACCTATGACGCGTTTGACAGGCAGCGCACCGCTGCGTATAATGACGGTACAACATACCACTACGACTACAGCGGCGACAACGACCTCACGCGGCAGTACGCCACGGACGGCGACGGCAAGGTCACGGAGCAGTACAGCTACCAGTACGACAGCCTCGGCCGCCTCATCCATTCGCGCCAGTCGACGGCCAACGGCGCGCTCATCCAGTCCACGCAGCATATGTACGATGCCGCCAACCGCATGACGTCGCAGTCGTGGCAGTTCGGCACGGGCCTTTACCGGCAGCAGTATTCCTACACCGGCGTCAAGGCCGACGGCACGGCCGACAGCTCGGTCGACGGCACGATCAGCGCCATCACGACCACGATCCCGGGCCAGCTCGACGTCACGTCTAAGTACGAGTACAATGACCTGCGCCAGCTTGAGAAAAAGACGGTCACTGTGCCCAACCAGAACAGGGGCACGACCACGGTCTACACCCGCGGCTATACCTATGCGGTCATCGCGGAGGATGACGGCTGCAACCGGATGGGTACGCGTCTGGCGAGCACGGCCTACACGTTCGGCTCGAGCAGCCGCAGCTTCGACTATACCTACGACGCGGCCGGCAACATCCAGACGGTCACGACCGGCGGCACGAATGTGCCCGCGGCAGCCGCCTCGAAGACGTATACCTACGACGCGCAGGGCCAACTTGCGACCGAGACCAACGGCGGCGCGTCCCGCGCCTACGCCTACGACACGGTGGGCAACATCCGCAGCGTCACGACCGACGGCGCGGTCATAAAGTCCTTTGGCTACACGAACCCCTCGTGGCCGGACCTGCTCACGAGCGTGACAGTCGGCGGCACGACGAAGGACATTCTCTACGAAGGCCAGACCCAGACGAGCGGCGTCCCGTCCTCCGGCAACCCGGTCACGTATTACAACGGCAAGGATTATTCCTTCACGTGGACGAAGGGCCGCCAGCTCGCATCCGCAACGGTCGACGGCAAGCAGGTCTCCTACACCTACGACATGTCCGGCGTCCGCAGCAACAAGCAGGTCGGCGATACGACCTACACCTACACCACGCTCTCCGGCAAGGTCATGCGGCAGACTTGGGGTGACAATAACGCCCTCGAGTTTGTCTATGACGACGGCAACCAGCCGTTCGCCGTGATCTACAAGCACGGCCAGACAACGGAGCTCTATTACTACGTCCTCAACGCGCAGGGCGATGTGTCCGCCATCCTCGATTCGAGCGGCAAACTCGCTGCGTCCTACGACTATGACGCCTGGGGCAACTGCACGGTGTATGACAGCAGTGCGAAAGTCCTCACCGATCCCACCAGCATCGCCAACCTCAACCCCCTGCGCTACCGCGGCTATTACTATGACGCCGAGACCGGCTTCTACTACCTCCAGAGCCGCTACTATGATCCGGCCATCTGCCGGTTCATCAACGCGGACACCTTCGCCACCACCGACGCCAACGGTCTCCTCAGCGCCAATATGTTCGCGTATTGCGAGAATAATCCAATTGGCAATAGTGATCCGGACGGATATTTTGCAGCAGCGCTGACTGGTGGAGGGTATTTATCTGGCATTCTAGTAGCAGGAGGGGCCAACTTTTGGAATCCTGCTGGGTGGATTGTCGTTGGTATAACTGTTGCTGTTGCTGTTGGAGCTGGCTTTTACTATTATAGTGAGCATTCAAAACGAAATGGTAGTGATAAGCGCACAAAAGACAAACACCAAAAAGGAAATGCACGTAGGCAGAGGGACCAAGGCGGCGAAAAGAAAAAGCAAAAATCGGGATGGAAAAGCCGAAGATAGGAAGATGGTAATATATGTTGGGAGGCGCTTTTGTGTTAGATGTTATTCGAAAATGCTTCGAGGATGGAAATGTTGCTAGTTTCTTTTGCAATCCGGACTATACGGACTTACATTTGACTGGATATGTTGCAAAGTATAGTGCCGATGAAGTGCTGATAGCTCACATTTCTGTTCATGGGTATTATGATGGGTTCATTCTAAAGCCGGTAAAAGATATTTATAGAATTGATTATGCAGGAAATTATGAAACCAAAATTGATCGTCTGTATAAACAAAGAAAACAAGGCCATCCAAATTTAGGGGGGATTGGCGATGGAGAAATAATGCCCTCGCTTTTTAGCTATGCAAAGGATAATTCGCTAATAATTTGCTTGGAATTTCAGGACAATCTTTTGCGCGGTTTTGTAAACAATTATAATGATAATACCATTTGCATTAATATAATTGATGATTATGGCTGTGACGATGGTATATCTGTCATAAATCTTGAAGATATACTAACAGTTTCAGTGGATACAGACGATGAGCAGGACGCTTTGCTCTTGTATAAAGCAAATCAGACCAATTAATTAAGTTAGCCTTAAAATACGGATTCTCATTAGCCATAAGTGGGCGGTGCAGCAGCACCGCCCGCAGGAAAATGGATAAGTGGTCACTATGATGCGTACAACCGTCAGCACACAACCACAGATCATCATCGTTGTCTGCTGCATTACGCTGCGCCGCAGCGCCTATGACGCGTGGGGCAGCTATTCCGTGCATGGTGCTGACGGCAAAAAGACCACGGATACCAGTTTCATTGGGCACATCAATCCCCTGCGCTACCGCGGCTATTACTATGACGCCGAGACCGGCTTCTACTATCTCCAGAGCCGCTATTATGACCCGGCCATCTGCCGGTTCATCAACGCGGACACCTTCGCTACCACCGACGCCAACGGCTTCCTCAGCGCCAATATGTTCGCATATTGCGAGAACAATCCGATTATGCGGGTTGATGCGGACGGAGAGATATGGAATGTCATTGCGGGTGCTGTAATCGGCGCAGGCCTTGAAGTTTTAGGCCAACTGATGACAGGCACGAAATTCGCTGATATTAATTGGGGCAGCGTTGCAATGGAAGGAGCTTTGGGCGCTGTATCAAGCCTTGGCATACCGGCTCGAATAACAAGCAAGTTGGGCAAAGTTGCATTTACCGCTTTTAAAGATGTCGTAATACCAACCACGGTTGAAGTAAGGAGTCAAATAAAAACCAATAAACGTGTCAATTACACAAAAACTGCAATTACGGCTTCGAAAGCAAGTATAAATTCTGCTGTTACTGCTGGGACCGATCGCTTATTAAAGAGCACTAGCAGTCGAATGGCAAAGGCTGTAGTTCATTCGACACGTCAACTGTTTTTCTTCACTTTCGGGCTAATAAGCAAGTTTTGGAGGTGACTTTATGAAAGAGTTGATTTTTCAGCCTTATAAAAGAGGTGTAATTAGCGGTGGAATTATATCAGTTATCCTTTGTGTTGGGCTATTCGCCTATCTTACATTTGAAGATGGGGAGTGCCCATCAAAGAATTCGTTAATCTTTTTGTGTGTATCTTCAGCCGTAGTTGTTCTTGTTTATGCTGTAACAGTGTTTAGTATAGTTAGATCGGCTGGATACAGAACCAAAATTGTAGTCAGCCAGCAGGGATTTGCGGTTGTAGACCCCAAGCGTTCGGAACCTGTATTTGTACCATGGAGCGAGCAGATCTATCTGTGTACTTGCATGGAAGGAGACGTCTATAGCTATCATTGGATTCATGATACGATACTTTGCTTTTCCAATCAGGACATAAGCGGACAGTGGATAGAAAGGGGCCAAACCGTGAACTACCGGCAGACGTTTGAAACAGATGCCGGACAGCCGTGGGTCGTTGCACTGACTTATGGCAGCAAGGCGAAATGCAGGAAAGATGCAGCACGCGTCCGCCAGCACATGGACGGCTGTTCACAACAATCAGAGTAATTCTACATAGTAAGCGGGCGGTGCAACAGCACCGCCCGCGTTTTGTTTCTCTTGGTGGGGTTGCGTTCGCGCCAAGAAAAATGAACAAATGCCATCATATATGGTTTTTTGTGCTCTTTCTTATCTATTCCGGAATACCGTAGCCTAGAATTTCGTAGTATCCCACCGGATATTGGCGCTGTCGGCAGCTGTCGCCGGAATTGCCCTCGATGGTGTAGACAATGCCGTTTTCGCATTTTTCCACGATGCCGACATGATCGGACTGCCCGTCCTGCGGACCGGATAAGCCCTTGTTGTCCCAATCGAAGAAAATGATCTGACCGGCAGACGGCTCAAAGCTGCCGTCCTGCCATTGTCCACGGTCCTTGAACCACTGCACCCCATTGACACAGCCTGCGAACTTCGGAATAACACCGCTGTCGATATAGCCGCACTTATTCGCACACCAAGATACAAAGCAGGCGCACCACTCCACACGGGAGTTAAATCCATACCATGACCAATAGGGCTGACCGCCCACATTGCCGATCTGCGACAAGGCCACCGTGACGATAGCATCGTCCCCGGAGTAAATGCCGTAAAGGACGGCTGACCACATACTACGGTTTTCCTCGGCAAGCAATTCAGAGAGCTGCTGCCGCTGATCGGCGTTGAAGTTGAAACGGTCTGCCATTTCTTCGGCGGTCTTGTGGCTGACCGTAATATAAAGGTAGGTGTGTGTGACTGTTGTAATGGTTTCTACGATGTTCCCGTGGCCGTCATCGGTTTCGGTGATAATCTTTCCGGGCTTTCTCTCAATGTGAGAAGATATTTCATTCATCTGCCAGAAAATATCTTTGAGGATGGCTTTCTTGGCATCGTCCACCGTGGCGACCTCCTGCTGATCGTTGGGGTCGGTGGTGGTTTTCACCGCATACACGGCCAGCACCTCCGGCCAGACGGCACGGGAGCCGGACATCTCCAGCTCATCATAGGTGAGATTTGCCCTTGCGGTATCGATCTGCGACTGATAGTCGGCGTTAATTTCCTGCACAGCCTGCCGCATAGTTTGCCCCGTGCCGCTGCCCTCGCCGGAGAAGAAGATGCCGAAACAAGAGCCGACGATCAGCCCGATCAGGCAGACTACGATGATGACGGTGACAGAGACCCATCCACCGGCGGCGATAGCTGCGGCTAAGGCCTTCGCTTTGGCAATTACGGCTTTAACAGCGGTAGTAGTAGCCTTGACAGCCGTCTTCCTTGTGGAACTAGCAAACGCCTGCCTACTGCGGCTATTTGCTTTGATGGTGTTATGCACCGGTTTCTTTGGTAAATCCGCCTTTCTCAGCTGAAAGTGCTCTTTTGCCTTGGAGATGTTTTGCTTGGTGACCTTTACACCCTTGCGGTTAGCCTTATCCACCCCGTATGCGGCTTCGTGAGCTGCCGTTTCCACCCCGGTCAAAGTGCGGTCGGCGGCGTATTCTTCGGGAGAGGATTCCGCCGCAAAGACGCCGTGCTCCGCCTTGTCCTTGGTGCGGACATAGGCATCCTTCATCCGCTCAGCGGCCACCGCCGATTTGTCGATTGCCTTTACCGTTCCCTTGACCACATCCCGTATCTTGATGTCAGGCATTGTTGCCCACCTCCGCAGAGGGTACGGCGATCCGCTTGGCAACAACGACTATGCGCCCGTTTTTGCGGCTGTATTCGCAGGTAGAGAGCGTGATCAGCCTGTCGCCGTATTCCGCCGTTACGCCGGTGTCATAAAGAGAAAGTGCCTTGCATTGGGCGATATAATCATCAAAGTCCTCCGCCGACTCCGCACGGGTAAAGTGGTAATACTTGAAGCCCTGCTCGGAATAGGCGACGGTCTTGAACACCGCCACGATCTCATATTCGCCAAAGCCAGATAGCGTATCAAAATGGATGGTCTTGTGCTCTCTATAAAAGTCCTCGTTTTCATACTTGCAGAGATCGGTAAACATCGTCCCGTTGTTCATGTGGTGGCCGTAGATCACGCAGTTGTCGGACAGCGCAATGTCGCAGTTTTCCTGTACATAGGGCACGCCGTAATCGCTGTACTGTTTGTCAAAGCCCCGTTTCAGATAGAAATTCGGCTCGTCCACGGTCTGCATCACGGGATAGTCGATGTTCGTGCCGGGAACGGAGAGCCAGCCCACAAAGTCACTGTTCTGTTCCTGCACCGCCCGATACTTTTCAAATGCCGTCAGCTCCGGCAACGGCTTGGTTTCCACCAGTGCGGCGACCTGTTCAAAGGCTTCGGTGGCCTGTTTTCCGTCCGCATACTGCCGACAGAGCATGATGCCGGAGAAAAGGAAAAGGGCGGCACATACGGCCGCCCCGATCATCAGATATTTACTTTTCATATATGGCCTCCTTTAAGATGCGTTTCCGCTGCCGAATACACCCTCACCGGGGCGCGTCGTCATCAAGCGGTAAAGGTCGGTATCTTTGGGAAAACGGTTGATAAACGGCACAAGCGCCGAGCCGTATTTGATCAGCCCGCAGCCTGCGTCGGCGTTGGTGACATAGCTCATTTGCTCGTCGGAGATGTTCAGGAGCTTCGAGAGCTTGGCACGGTCGGAAAACGCCTGATTGAGCATAACCACGAACTCGGAGTTGGAGAGCATGGTGCTCGCCTGCACGGAATCCAGCAGGTATTCCACATTCTGCGTGATGGCGGTGGGATAGCCGTTGCGCTTACGGAACTGCCGCCATGCAGAGTTGAAGAAAATGCCGCTCTGCTCATTTTCAAAAACGACATGAAATTCGTCGATGAAGATGTGGGTGCGCTTGCCCTTCTTCCAGTTAAGGGTGACACGGTTGAGAATGGTGTCGGTGATCACCAGCAGTCCCGTCGGCTTCAACTGCTCGCCAAGGCCGTGAATATCGAATACGACGATGCGCTTGTCGAGATCGACGGTGCTTTCGTGACCGAAAATATCCAGTGAGCCGGTGGTGAACAGCTCCAGCGACAAGGCGATCTCCTTTGCCTTTTCTTCGGGCTGTTCCAGCAGCTTGTTTCGCAGGTCGCAGAGCGCAGCGGGCTTGCCCGTCCGCTCGGCATCCTGATACACCAGCGCCGTGCAGCGGTCGATGATGGATTTCTGCTGTGGGCCGACACCGGCCTTGTCGATCTGCTCCACAAGGGACATGATGAACTGCGATTTTTCCACGATGGGGTTGTTCTCGCCGTAGCCGTCCACCATATACATGGCGTTCAAGCGATCCTTGCCGCCCGCCGCCATATGAATGACGGTCGCCGTTTCCTTGCCCAGAGCCGCCGCCAGCGCACCAAATTCGTTTTCGGGATCGCAGATCAGCACATCATCGGTGGTGTCGAGAATGAGAAAAGCGATCAACTCCTTGGCGCTGAACGATTTGCCCGAACCGGGCACACCCAGCAGGAACGCCGACTGGTTCAGAAGATTGGCCTTGTTGCACATAATGAGGTTGTGGGAGATGGCGTTTTCTCCGAAGTAAATGCCGCCCTTGTCCTGCACCTCTTGCACCTTAAAGGGCATGAACACCGCAAGGCTCTCAGTGGTGAGGGTGCGAAACGCATTGATCCTCCGTGTGCCGATGGGGAGAACAGTGTTCAGCCCGTCGAACTGCTGGAATTTCAGCACGGCGAGCTGGCACATATGCTTTCGTGCCACGGCAAGTACCGTTTCGGTGTCGCTGTCGAGCTGTTTTTTGTCGCCGGCGGTAATGACCATCGTAATGACCGCCAGCATCATCCGTTGATCCCTCGTGGTAAGGTCGTCCAGAAATTCCTTGCTCTCCTTGCGTTGGAGCTCCATATCATAGGGGACGACGGCGGAGAAATTGTTGTTGGCATTCTGCCTGCGCTGCCAATTGGTAATGTTGGTTTCGATACCGAGCAGACGGTTTTCCACCTCCCGCACGGCCTCGTCGGTGGGGATCGGCACAACATCGATCGACAGCATCATATTTCGGTTGAAATCGGTCAGCTCCGTGACCATGCTGTCTTTGATATACGAAGCGTAGTCTTTCAGAAACAAGACCCGGCAGTATTTCTCACCCAGTTTCAGGCGGTCGCTGCTTTTCTCCATAGAGTCGGGGCAGATATAGTCCTTGAAATCGTGTCCCTTACGCATCATGTCCTGTGGGTCGAAGTGAAACGCCGCTTCTTCACCCTGACGGTAGAAGTCGTGGAGCACCCGCAGCTTTTCGGCGGCATCCAGCTCGGTACACTTGGAGCCGAGGGCGGCAAAATGGGCAATCAAGTCAGCGCCGATCCGGGCAAAGTAGGTGCGGGCTTCTTCAATGTCCTTTTTGCAGACCGACACCGTGATATATTTTTCCTGAATGATGCCGTTGGCACCGGTGGCCTTGTCCAGCAACATTTGATTGTATTCCCTGCGGTACACATCGCAGGCATCGCCCCGCATGGGCATCAAGATCGACTGCTCGAAATTTGCCCGGTTCAGCCTGCGATTGTTGATGGTGATCTTTGTCGTCGCCCCGGAATCCAGACTGTTCAGCAGCTCCGAATAGGCAAGAAACATCTGCTCCTTGTCCTCACGGCTTGCCACGAGGTAGTTGATGTCGGTGAACTGATAGGTCTTGGAAAAGCGGCTGCCCACCTGAAAAATGCCGTCCTTCCAGATGCGGCGGACGGGGATCACATCCTGCACCTTGCGGGGCACGGTGTACCGCTCCTTGTCCTGTTTCAGCAGGTTTTTCAGCGTCTTGATCATGATTTTCCGCCCTCCAATTTTTCTTTAAGCGCTTCATAGTAGAGGTTCGATGCTTCAAAGCAAAGCTCTTTCGGCTCTAACAGCTCCGAGCGCAGCCACGCCCAGAGGAATTGCTCGGCGGTCATACCGTGGTAAGTGATAAAGCCCAGCGCCGCAAAGGGTGCGGCACCGAGAATACACATCCAACTGACGGTTTCCGTCCCGAAGTATGGTTTCAGCAGAAAGTACAGCCCCACGGCGACGAGGATCGCCAAGACAGAAAAAACGAACTGCCGCATGGACAGCCCGAAAAACATGGATTCCGTATAGTTGCGGATCTCTCGATTGATTTTCACTTCCAAAATTCTTCCTCCTTACAGTCCCATCATTTCTCTGACAACACGGTCTGCCATTTTGACTGCGCCGACGAGCACCAGCATATTGAAAACCAACTCGCCCACATACGACCACACCTGTGTCACCGCCGCCGCATCGGGATCGGCGACGGGCGGGCTGGATGCAAACAGCGAGAAGATGATGCAGGCAAGCACGATGATCGCGCCCTCCAAGCACACGGCAGCATAACTCTTGATAAAGCTCTTGCCGATGTTCTGCGACGGCTCGCCCGCAAAGGCCGAGAGCGGGACCGGTGCAATGGCCGTGTAGAGATAGAGCTTGAAAAATCTGCCGTACACAGTCATGATCATGATAAACGACAAGACCGTAATGAACAGCCCGCCGATCAAGGTCACTGCCCACAATGGGATGCTTTCAAAAAAGCCGCAGTCCTCCACGGCGGTCACGATTTCGGCGGGCAGCACGGTTTCCTGCGCCGCGCCAAAACCTGCGGCGTTCATGATGGTGGAGATCAGCCCCTGCACGATGTTGAACAGAGCGGTCATCAGTTCTAAGCCGTATGTGACGGCGGCTTTGGCGAGGGCAAAGCGGATGAACACTTTCAGGGCGTGCTCCGGCCGCTTCAGCTCCGCAAAGCTGCCGCAGGTTTTCATCACACCCACCACAAAGAACAAAACAAGCAGCGCAAGGCCGATGGCCTGCACCGCACCGTGGATGCCGACAATCACATTCCAGATCGTGCCGCCCTTGAACTGTTCCGGTGACTGCGTAATGAGCTGCCATATCTCCGCCAGCTTTTCGTTCCAAGTTTCGAGTGCGTTTTCGAGATTCTGTACGACCCAGTTATCCGACATTCGGCTCACCTCCCGTCAGCGCAACATCACAGGCAACCTCGTTGCCCCAAACATCCCATCCGTCCGCTTTCTGACGGGCGAACAGTTCAATGCGGGGCAGATCGCCCATCAGCTCGACGATGCGCCGCCGCGCTTCTTCTGGCTTCTTGCTGTGTTCCTCAATGTGGGAGAGGATGACTTGATGCACACCGGCCGAGCGGCGTTTGGGGTGTCCTTTGGTGGCAAGCATACAGAACTCCGCATTGGCTCTCGTCCAGTGTCCCATGCCCCAAAACAGACTGTCGGACTTGCGGTTCTGCTTGATCCATACGAAAGCCACCGTCTTATACGAAAAGCCCCATGCACGCATGACCGAAAAGCAGTCGTGCAGCAGCGGGATCGTTGTCCATAGAAACAATACACAGTCATCGGCGGCCAGCGTGCCGACCGGCAGCGCCCGTATATCTTCCAGTTCCATTGTCGGGTAGTGGGATTCGGCTGAGCGGCCAAGCCCCTTTTTAGAATAGACCTTGTACCGCCAAGGCGGGTCTGCGTAAATAATGCTGTATTTCTTCACAGCTTCCTCCTTTCCGGCAAATAGGGGCAGGCCGAAGTGACCTGCCCCGTGCACCGTATCATTTATCTGCTGTCCCGGTCGGGCGAACTGCGAATCACGCCGTACACATCGTCTACAAAGTAGCGCCCGGCAAAGGGATTGAATATGGCGTGGCACTTCACACCGTTGTATTCGGCAAGGTAATCGTTGTCCCCGATGCGTTTGAGGATCGTCGCCTCACCAAGCACATGGGTTTCTCCCTGTTTCAGAGAGTGGATATAACACTCGCACTTTTCCATTTGCGGCCTCCTTTCAGCCCGTGATTAGGTTGAGAATTTCTTTGGCAAAGGTGATGACGATGCCGCCCGCAAGGGTGAGAAAGCCGTTGCTGCGCTGGCTGGGGTCGTGGGACTGGAACGAAAGTCCCACCTGCACGATGCCCCAGCCGAGCAGGATCAGCCCGACCGCACGGATCAGACCGAAAATGAAATCGCTCAGGTTGTTCACGACGGCGATTGGGTCATTGGCGGCAAAGGCCGGGACGGAGCAGCCGAGCACAAGAGCGACTGACAGCACAGCGGCGCAGTAGAAACGAACGCCCTTTCTGACCTTGCCGGGCACGGGCAGCTTGTTTGAGGCCTTTTTGGTGTTCTTCATAGGTTCATCCTCCTTGAATTGAATTAAAAAAGAGCCTCTATATCCTCATCGGAAAGAAGCTCATAATCGGGTATGGGTTCATTGAATTCAAACAGCGTTTCGGCGGCAGCACCTGCAAACGAGAGCGTCGCAACGGCATTTTCCGTCCCGCCGTGTTCATAGGGTGCTGCGCCGCCGTCCTCGGTCAGCGCAATGTTCGGGTGTTTCAGAATGTCGTATTTTTCGTCCATCACTGGGCGCTCACCACGGATAAACAAAAGGGCGTAACGGTTGTCCAGCATACGCACCTCGTCCGGCATCAGAAGCTCTCTGCCGCTGATCTGATAGTTCGTGCTGTAATTGCCGTTGCGCCCGGATGATTTGCCGTAGGTGTTGGTGTCGATGGTGGATTTGCCGAGATAGGATTCCGAGATCAGCTTGTGGGTCGAAGTTTCGTTGCCGCCGAGATAAAGGAACTCATCGCAGTTGCCGAGGATCGACTCCCATTCCTTTTCAAACAGCGCTTTGAGTGCCGCTACATTTTGCAGAATGATCGATACATACACATTGCGGGAACGCATGACCGCAAGGATCTTGGAGAAGTCCTCCGGCAAACTGACATTGCTGAACTCGTCCATCAAGAAGTGAACGGGAACGGGCAGACTGCCGCCGTATTTGTGGTCGGCCAGATAGAATAGCTGCTGAAAAAGCTGGGTATAAAGGATGCTGACCAAAAAGTTAAAGCTGGTGTCATTGTCGGGGATCAGGGCAAAGAGCGCCACTTTCTTTTCTCCGAGGGACGGCAGATCCAGCTCGTCCGTGGCGGTCAGCGCCGCCAGCGAGGACAGATTGAATTTCTCTAACCTCGCCGCCAGCGTGATCTGAATGGATTTCAGCGTTTTGGCGCTGCCGGAATGATAGTCCTTGTAATATTTCACGGCGATATGGTCGGGCTCCCGCATTTCCAGCCGCTCAAACAGCTCGTCCAGCGGTGAGGTGTATTCGTCGCAGTCCTCCCGCACATCCGCCGCACGCAGCATCTCCATGACCATCGGGACTGTCTCTTATACACATCTGACGCTGCCGAC
>ERZ1027076.7-NODE-7-length-70062-cov-10.843901_pt1 | contig 70062 bp, 61 predicted proteins | sample MGYA00519416_ERZ1027076 | MGnify/ENA primary metagenome ERZ1027076 (study PRJEB26926, sample SAMN06164525) | human gut metagenome | biome: ENVO:00009003; feature: ENVO:2100002; material: ENVO:00002003 | host: Homo sapiens | place: USA | collected 2012 ... | reverse complement strand
TAAGTCGTCGGCAGCGTCAGATGTGTATAAGAGACAGGTGTAGCGCAGGATGTGCGCCGCGTCTGCGCCGGAAAAAATGTCGCCGTTGGCGATGACGGGGATCGTCACGGCGCGCTTGACGTCACGGATGATGTCCCAGTCGGCGCGGCCGGCATACATCTGCACGCGCGTGCGCCCGTGCACGGCGATGGCGGCCGCGCCCGCCTGCTGGCACATCTGCGCAAAGGCCACGGCGTTGACGTTTCCGCCGTCCCAGCCCTTGCGGAATTTCACGGTCACGGGCACATCGACGGCCTTGACGACCGCCTCGATGATGCGCCCGGCGAGCTCGGGATCGCGCATGAGCGCCGAACCGTCGCCGCTGCGGATGACCTTGCCCACCGGGCAGCCCATATTGATGTCCAGAATGTCCGCACCGGAGTATGCCAGCGCCATGGGCGCGGCCTCGGCCATGACCTCCGGCTCGTGGCCGAAGATCTGCACGGCGGCGGGGTGCTCGTCCGGCGGCGACCAGAGCAGCTGCTTCGTTTTTTCATCGTGATAGACCAGCGCCTTGGCGCTCACCATTTCCGTGCAGGTGAGGGCGGCGCCCTGCGCGCGGCACAGCGCGCGAAACGGCGCATCGGTCACGCCCGCCATGGGCGCGAGCGTGAGCGGGCCGCAGATCTCGACGTTTCCGATCTTCACCATGCGATCTCGAGCTCCACGGGGCAGTGGTCGCTGCCGTAAATGTCGGAAAGGATGCTGGCCGTCTCGATCTTTTCCGCCGCGCGGTCCGAGCACAGGAAGTAGTCGATGCGCCAGCCGGCATTGTTCTCCCGCGCGTGGAAGCGGTAGCTCCACCACGAGTAGGCGTCCGTCTCGTCCGGATGCAGGGCGCGGAACGTGTCCGTGAAGCCGGCGTGCAGCAGCTCCTGAAACTTCGCGCGCTCCTCGGGGCTGAAGCCGGGGTTGCCGACGTTGCGCTTCGGGTTTTTCAGGTCGATCTCCGCTGCGGCGACGTTCATGTCCCCGCAGATGACGACCGGCTTGTGCCGGTCGAGCGAGCAGACGAATTCGCGGAACGCATCGTCCCAGCTCATCCGGTATTCCAGCCGGCGCAGACCGTCCTGCGCGTTCGGCGTGTAGACGCATACGAGGTAGAATTCCGGGTATTCGGCCGTGATCACGCGGCCCTCGAGATCATGCTGCGGCAGGCCGAGGTTATACTGCACGTCGAGCGGCTCGGCCTTCGTGAACACGGCGGTGCCGGAGTAGCCCTTTTTCTCGGCGCTGCACCAGTACTGATGGTAGCCCGGCAGGTCGAGCGCAATCTGCCCGGGCTGGAGCTTCGTCTCCTGCAGGCAGAAAATATCCGCGTCCAGCGCGCGGAACGTGTCCGCAAAGCCCTTGGTCACACAGGCGCGCAGCCCGTTGACGTTCCAGGATACAAGTCGCATTTCGTGTCCTCCGTTTTCACCGCTACGCAGCGGTTGATCGTGATGCCCTGATCGTAGAATTTCGCCTCATAGTCGGTCATGACGCCGACAGGGCCGTCGGCGTGCAGGTCGTGCGTGACCTCGCGCAGCTCCCAGCCCTCCTGCGCGAACTGCTCGAGTGAGAAGGCGAACAGCGGGTCGTTGTCGGTCTTGAACCAGATCTCGCCGCCGAGCGGCAGCACGTTTGCATACAGCGCCAGAAAGCCCGCATAGGTCAGGCGTCGCTTGTGCTGGCGGGATTTTTTCCATGGGTCGGGGAAGTTGATGTAGATGCGAGAGACCTCGCCGGGGGCAAACATGTCGAGCAGGTTGGCTGCGTCCCGGTCGAGAAAGCGCACGTTTTCGAGCCCGCGCTCGGTCACGCGCTCCATGCCGACGACCATGGCGTCCGGAACTTTTTCAATCGCGGCGAGGAAGATATCCGGATTTTGCGCCGCAGTGTCCGCTGTGAAGCGGCCCTTGCCGCAGCCGAGCTCCAGCTGCAGCGCCTGATGGCCGGGGAAGTGCTCCAGCCAGTGACCGCGCAGCGCCTCGGGGTCAGTGATCAGCGTGGCCGCGCAGCGCTCCATGCGAGGGACGAGGTTGGGCTTTTTTCGCATTCTCATAGGTTGATGCTCCTGTCATAACAAGTCCTGATTTGATGTTTAGAGCATACCACACGCGCCCGAAAACTGCAACGCAGAAAACCGTTGCGCATTTCTAAAGAATATGTTAAACTTTATTTTATGCAAATTGCGAAATTCCATATCCGGGTGTAGCGCAGCTGGTAGCGCGGGTGGTTTGGGACCATCAGGCCGCAGGTTCGAACCCTGTCACTCGGACCATAAGTCCACCGTAATTTCGATAGAATTACGGTGGGCTTTTTCTGTGCCTGGGAACTGTTTGAAATAAGACTTTTGGCCGTTTTGGCATATAAATTAATCCTGCTGCGGAGAAATTTCGTAGCGGGATTTTCATTTTATGTAGGCTATTTTTGTCATAAGTGTAGCAGTAATCGTTAGATTTACGTATATTCGTTGAATTCGTGTTGCCTCTTTCTGGATGAATAATTCATTTCAGTCTTGAAATATGGAATTAATTTCTTTATAATGAAAATGCGTGGATAACGCAGGCAAAACATATCATTAGAACGAAATGCGCTGATGATTTTTGGTGAAGAAAGCAAATGGGCTTCTAATGTACTCCATTTTACGGACTGAGCCGAAGTTGTATTTTCGTGGAGTTTGCCACTCCACTACAAAAGCAAAGAAAAAGCCTTGCTATGCAAGGCTTTTCCCGTTTTTATAATATTCACTTACACTAGTTTTGACTGCGTAGATCATAGACCCACTACCTTCAATTTCTGCATATTATCCCGTTTCAGTTCCAGCGAAGCGTGCACATACCGGTCCAACGTGATCGTCACAGAGGTATGTCCTAATATTTCTGACAATGATTTAACTTCAAATCCGACCTCAACAGCTCGCGTCGCAAATGTGTGGCGCAGCGTATGAAAATGCACGCCCTCCAGACCGCATGCCTGCGTGTACTTTTCCAGTCGATACTGCAATGTCCGCGGCTCCATGAACGCTTCCGTTCCGGTCAGAACATACGCAGCTGAACTTTGCGGTTTCATGCGCCTGCAAAGCCCGGTTGCGTATTCCGTCATAGGGATCGTTCGCACGGAGGTATCGCTTTTGGGCGGACCAATCACAATCCTTGTTCGAGCACCTTGCGATACGCTGATATCATGCAGCCTTTGCAGGGTCTTTGCAATTCGGATAGCTTTATCGTTTGTAGAAACACTTTCCCACTGCAGTGCACAGAGTTCACCAATTCGTATGCCTGTACATAGCGCCAGCAAGATACCAAATCGGCACGAATCCAGATCCTCATGTAGATAGGCAACGAGGCGCGCCTGCTCTTCTCTGGACAAAACGCGCATCTCCTTCTTGCCGATCTTCGGATAGTTGATCTCCACCGCGGGAAATGAGCCTGCAAACTTCGAGGAAGCGAACTTCAAAATGCCATGCAGCACGACTAGAATATCATGCACCGTCTTTGGCGCCAGTTCATCTTCAAATTGCAGTTCTTTGATGAAATCGTCCATCAATTCCGTCGTGAAGCCCAGAGGGCGGCACACACCGAGCTTTGGAATGATGTGCTTATTGACCGCGGTGCTGTATTTAATATACGTCGATTCTTTCACCGTGCATTTCTTTGTATGTAGCCATTCCAAGCAATAGCTGGAGAACGGTTTTTGCGTTCTGGCTGTCGGTAAGGGAGCTCCATTTGCCAAAGCTGCTTTGCGCTTTGCGGCTTTCTCTTTGGCTTACCGATAGTAATCTCAATCACACAGGGATTTACCTCTATTCCAAAGGCAAGATCATGATTCACTTGACCTTTGATTACCAAAGCGACGAAGGCTGTACTACACCGGGCCAATATTTGAGGTATCACCGGACATTCCAGGGCCTCACTACAAGAGAACTGGCAGAAAAGGTAGGTGTTGTGCCCGCAACGCTGGTTCTGTATGAGAATGACCGGCACCCCATCAAGCACAGTACGGCGGTGGCACTTGCAAATGTGTTGGGGATTGACCGCAGCAGACTTCTGGATGAGTACACTGTCTTTGTAGATTATCCGTACTCCTCACTTTTGAAAAAGGTGCGGCGGGAGCTTTCCTTTACTCAAATGCAGATGGCTGAAGTTATCGGAATAGGACAAACGACTTATTCCGGTTGGGAAAGAGAAGTCCGTGTTCCGCGTCGTAAAGAGCACGAAAAAATCCTCGCCGCAATGAAAAAACTAAAGGTAGATGTTGATACATACCTCTGCCAACCAAATCCTCTCTGATTGAAAATCGCACATTTGCGGTGCGGCGTTCTTCCTATATATAATGAAAACGTAAAGGAGGAACGCCTTATGAAAAAAAGAAAATTTAAGATATACATCTCGCCCGCTGAGAACAGCATTGTGATCCAGAGCCTTAACCGCCTGCGCAATACCATGCTCCGGGAGAACCGGGACACCGGGTGTCTGGATGAACTTCTGCTCAAGGTGATGTGCACCCCGGTGAAGAAGGTGTAAAATTACATACCGTTGCTTTATGAGCCGCTTATTCTTTGTATAGAGTAAGCGGCTTTTTTCATGCCCATCTTTCGGATTCTACGCATACATAGCCGTTCATCTTGCCAATGGGCGGCTAAATCTATGAAGAAGGAGGACATGAAAATGCCGGAACAAAGAAGCCGCCCCAGGGATAGCCGCGTGATCGCGCTGGCTAACCAGAAAGGCGGCACAGGCAAAACCACCACGACGGTGAATCTGGGGATCGGCCTTGCACGGCTGGGGAAAAAGGTGCTGCTCATTGACGCAGACCCCCAGGGCGACCTTACCACCTGTCTGGGCTGGCAAGACCAGGACAGCTTGCAGACCACCCTTGCCACCGTCATGGAAAAGGTGATCCGCGACGAGCCTTTTACAACGGATGAGGGCATTTTGCACCACAGCGAGGGCGTAGACCTTATGCCTGCCAACATTGAACTATCGGCGCTGGAGGTCAGCCTGGTAAACGCCATGAGCCGGGAGTTTACCCTACGCACCTATGTCAACGAGGCAAAGAAAAATTATGACGTGGTACTCATTGACTGTATGCCTTCCCTGGGCATGATTACCATTAACGCCCTGGCTGCGGCAGACAGCGTGATCATCCCTGTCCAGGCCCATTATCTCCCGGCCAAGGGCATGACTCAGCTTATGAAAACCATAGGTAAGGTGAAACGGCAGATCAATCCGGCCCTGAAGGTGGACGGTGTTCTGCTCACCCTGGTGGACGGACGCACCAATCTGGCGCGCCAGACAGCGGATACCCTGCGGCAAAGCTATGGGAACGTATTGAAAATCTACCGTTCCGAGATTCCCGTAGCCATCAAAGCCGCAGAGATCAGCGCCGCAGGCAAGAGCATTTACACCTACGACAAAGGCAGCAAGGTGGCCCAGGCTTATGCGGAGTTTTCAAAGGAGGTGCTGGCAGATGGCGAAAAGCAACGCGCTAAACTTCAATCTTCCCTCAGTCGATGACCTGTTCAGCACCGAAGAAAGCCGTGCGGAGGACAGGCTGGAGCGGGTTGTCAATTTGAACCCCGCAGAAATCAGCGACTTTCCCAATCACCCTTTTAAGGTGCGGATGGACGCGGCCATGCAGGAAATGGCGGAGAGCGTGAAGCAGTACGGCGTACTGGTGCCCGCCCTGGTGCGGCCCAAGCGGTCAGGCGGCTATGAAATGGTGGCCGGACACCGCAGGAAAACAGCGGCGGATTTGGCGGGGCTTGCGGAAATCCCTTGCATTGTGCGAAATCTCACCGATGAGGAAGCGACCATTATCATGGTGGATTCCAACTTGCAAAGGGAGCAGATTTTGCCCTCGGAGAAGGCGTTTGCCTACAAAATGAAGCTGGACGCCATGAAAAGGCAAGCTGGGAGGCCATCTAAAGAAAATTCGCGCCCAGTGGGCGCAGATTTAATAGGTACTCGTTCAGACGAGTTGCTTGCCAAAGATGTACCGGATAGTGCAAGACAAATCCAGCGATATATCCGCCTTACCAACCTCGTCCCGGAAATTCTGGAGTTGGTAGACAATTCCGTGCTGAAAGACCCGGAAATGCTGCAAATCGCGCTGCGGCCTGCGGTGGAGCTTTCCTACCTGCGAAAAGAGGAACAAGCCGACCTGTTTTCCATCATGGACGAGATGGACTGTACCCCGTCACACGCCCAGGCCATCAAAATGCGTCAGATGTCCGAAGCCAAGACTGGAGAGGAACGGCTGTCCAAAGACGCAATGACCGTTATCATGGAGGAGGAAAAAGGCAATCAGAAAGAACAGTTCAAAATCCCAAAGGAACGGATCAGCAAATATTTTGCGCCGGGGACGCCCGCGCAGAAGATCGAGGACACCATTATCAAGGCTCTGGAGCTGTACCGCAAGCGCCAGCGCAGTTTAGAACGATAACCCCACTCACAAGGGGAAAGTGTGCCCATTTACAGGGAAACGGCGGCTTTTGCCGGTTCCCCCTCTCCACACCTCACCCCTTCCGACAACCTAAACAGCCTAAAAAAGAAGATATATCCAGAGCCTTAGATGATAGAAAGCTCTGGCAGGCTTCTTTTCCACAGACGTGTGGGGCTGTGTGAAAGGGCGGATAAGAGGCAGCGATTCGGGCGCGCCTCTCTTTTTTAGAACGTAAACTTAATCCAGCCGTAACCAGCACATCCAGAGTGATGTGCTTTTTTGCGGCCATTTTTAGGAGGTAACACGATGAAAATATTGAGAAAGCCCCTGTCCTTGTTTATGGCCATGCTCATGTGCCTGGGCGTGTTCGTAGGGACAGGAACCACGGCGTTTGCCGCCACGGAGGATGTGGGCACCATCACCTTTACCCGCGTCTATGATTCCAACGGCAACGGGATATTTTATAACAGTAGTGCCAGCTTTAACGGGAATATCGCAGGCGGTGCAAACCAGAACAAGTACAGGATGTATGTAGACGGAGAAACGGCCTATTGCATTGAGCCTGGGATTCCTCTGCGGACAGGGGATACTCTGCGAAAAGATTCCTCGGAAACCTGGAATGCCCTTTCGAGCGAACAGAAAAAAGCGGTTGGCCTGGCTTTGCTCTATGGCCGCCAGGGGAACCGGGCCAATCTCTCTGGCAATGATGATGAACAATGGCTTGCTACCCAGACTTTGGTGTGGGAATTTGTTACCGGCTGCCGCAATGCCACTGGTTCTTTTGAGCAGGTGGATACCAAAGTTTATTCCCTGCACTTTGGTGAGAACCAGCCCAACAGCGGGGCCAGGGCGGTCTATGACCAGATCGTTTCCCTCTTGCAGCGCCATCATACCGTGCCCAGCTTTATGAACGGCGGGCATATCGACCTGGAGTATCAGGATGGGAAATACACGGCAACCCTCACCGATACCAACGGAGTGCTGTCCGAGTATGATTTCACCAGTTCCGACAGCAGCGTAGCCCTTGTAAAATCCGGGAATACGCTCACCATCAGCGCAGACCACGCCATCAGCGGTTCCATCCGTATTACCGCAACGAGAAACAACATCCCCACGGTAAGTGAAAGCGCTAAGATGATTGCCTATGGTGATCCCAGTTTGCAGGATGTTGTGACCGGTGTGGAGAGCGCAGACCGCGTGAGTGCCCATCTGGATGTGGGAACCCCCACCGGCAGCATGAAGCTGATTAAAACTTCCGAGGATGGGCAGGTAGCCGGAATCAACTTCACCATCACCGGCGAGGGGTACAGCGCCACCAAGACCACCAATGAGGCGGGAGAGATCGACATCTCCGACCTCAACCCCGGCGTTTATACCGTAACCGAGCAGTCCATTGACAAGTACGAACCCCAGGCCACCCAGCGCGTGACCATTGTAGGCGGCCAGACAGCTACCGTAACTTTTAACAACGTACTGAAGCGCGGCAGCCTGGAAGTCACCAAGACCAGCGAGGACGGTTTGGTGGAGGGTATAACCTTCCATCTGTATGGCACATCCCTCTCCGGCTTGCCGGTGGATGAGTACGCGGTGACGGATTCCACAGGGGTGGCCCGGTTTGAAAACGTGCTCATCGGTTCCGGCTATGTGCTGGAGGAAGTGGATACCCCCATCCGCTATGTGGTGCCGGATTCCCAGTCAGCCACCATCGAGTGGAATGAAGTCACGCACAAAACCGTAAATAACGTGCTGAAGAAATTCCGCGTGACTGTCACAAAGAGCGATGTGGAAACTGGAACGCCCCAGGGCGACGGTTCCCTGGCCGGGGCTGTGTATGGATTGTATAAGGGCGATACCCTCATCGACAGCTTTACCACGGATGAAAACGGCCAGTTTACCACCGGCTATTATGTCTGCGATTCCGATTGGACGGTGCGTGAGATCAGCCCCAGCGAAGGCTATCTTTTGGATTTTACCATCCACCATGTGGGCGCGGAGCCGGAGCTATACACCATTGAGTTGAATGATACCGCCAATGATGTGACGGAGCAGATCATCAAGGGAGATATTGCCATCATCAAGCATACGGACGATGGGGAAACCCAGATCGAAACCCCGGAGGAAGGCGCGGAGTTCCAAATCTATCTGAAAGCCGCAGGCAGCTATGACGCGGCCAAGGAATCCGAGCGCGATGTTCTCGTTTGCGATGAAAACGGCTTTGCGCAGTCGAAAAAGCTGCCCTACGGCACTTATATCGTCCACCAGACCAAAGGCTGGGAGGGCCGGGAGCTGATGGATGACTTTGAGGTGTATATCGCCCAGGACGGGCAGACCTACCGCTATCTCATCAACAATGCAGCTTTTGAAAGCTATATCAAAGTAGTCAAGGTGGACGCAGAAACCGGTGTCACCATCCCCTATGCAGGCGCTGGCTTCCAGATTTACCGCCCGGACGGAAGTAAAGTGGAAATGACCTTCACCTATCCCACGCCCACCACGATTGATACCTTTTACACCAATTCCGAGGGCTACCTTGTCACCCCGGAAAAGCTGGAGTACGGTTCCGGCTATTCGCTGGTGGAGGTGCAGGCCCCCTACGGCTATGTGCTGGACAGCACCCCGGTTTACTTTGATGTGACCCAGGACGCTTCCAGCGAGGAAGGCGGCGTGACGGTGATCGAAGTCACCAAGCCCAACATGGCCCAGAAAGGGATCATCAAGGTTAGCAAAACCGGCGAGGTGTTCTCCTCTGTGACAGAAAATGAGGGCGTTTACCAGCCGGTGTATGAAGTGCAGGGCCTTCCGGGAGCCGTATTTGAGATCACGGCCCTGGAGGACATCTACACGCTGGATGGCACCCTGCGCTACTCTGCGGGCGAAGTGGTGGATACCATCACCACCGGGGAGGATGGAACAGCCCAGAGCCAGCCTCTCTACCTGGGGCGTTTCCAGGTGAAGGAGATCGAGTTCCCCCACGGCATGGCGGACACCGGCGAGAATACCACCGAGGTGGAGCTGGTGTATGCGGGCCAGGAGGTAGAGATCACCGAAACTTCCGCCAGCTTCTACAACCAGCGCCAGAAAGTCCTTGTGACGCTGAACAAGGTGCTGGAGCAGGATGAAACATTTGGTATTGGCATGAACGGCGAGATCACCGCCGTGACCTTTGGACTTTACGCCCAAGAGGACATCACCGCAGCAGACGGTTCCATCATCCCGGCAGACGGGCTTTTGGAGATCGTATCGGTGGATGAGAACGGCCAGGCTATGTGCAAGACCGACCTGCCTTTTGGCAGCTTCTATCTGAAGGAACTGTCCACCGACAGCCATTACCTGCCAAGCGGTGAAACCTTCCCGTTCACCTTTGAATACGGCGGCCCCTCTGTGGCTGTGGTAGAGATCAACGCCAATGATGGCGAGGCTATTTCCAACGAACTGATCCGTGGGGAAATCCGGGGTATGAAAACCGATGAGAACGGCACCGGCCTTTCCGGGGCTGTGATCGGCCTCTTTCAGAGTGATGAAACGGAGTTTACCGCAGAAAACGCCCTTGCCACCGCAACCTCTGCGGAGGACGGGGCCTTTTCTTTTTCCGATGTGCCTTTTGGAAATTGGGTATTAAAAGAGCTGGAAAGCCCGGAAGGGTTCATCCTCTCCGATGAGATCATCCCCGTCACTGTGGAAGAAGATGGGCAGGTAGTGGAAATTTCCCTTGCCAACGAACAGATTTACGGTGATCTCCGTTTGACAAAGGTGGATAAGGATTATCCCGATAACAAATTGGCGGGCGCTGAATTTGAAGTGTACCGCGACACCAACGGCAACAAGGAGTTGGATGAGGGTGATGAACTGCTGGGCAAGATGGAGGAAACCAGCACCGGCATTTATGAGATGTCCCACATCCTCTACGGCGGTGTGTTCGTAAAGGAAAGCAAAGCGCCGGAGGGCTTCCTGCTGGATGAGAACGCCTACTATGTGGAGATCACCGAACACGGCAAAATCTATGAGGTGGAAAACGAAGCCGGGATTGGCTTCACCAACATGGCTCAGACCGGTTCCCTGCGGATTGAAAAGACATCCAGCGATGGAAAAGTGGAGGGCTTCTCCTTCCGTGTGACGGGTGCGAACGGCTATGAGCAGACCTTTACAACGGACGAAAACGGAGAAATCTTCATCGAGGGCCTGCGCGTGGGCGATTACACCGTATCTGAGGTATCGGATGGGGCCAGCGCCAACTATGTGCTGCCTGCCGACAAGCAGGTAACGATCCTTGCCGACAAGACCACCGTAGCGCAAATGCACAACGAGCTGCGCGACACCCCGAAAACCGGCGACGACAGCAAGCCGTGGCTCTGGATGGCTCTCATGGGAGTATCCGCTGCGGGCGCTGCCGCCCTGGGCATTTCGGCCTATGCAGGTAAGCGCAGAAAGGGAAAGAAATCCGCTGAGTAAGGCGGTTTGGACTTGTGTTAGGAGGAAATCATCATGGAGTTAAAAACAATCATTGCAATCGGGCTTGTTCTTTTCATCATCGGCGGGCTTATCTTTCTGAAAATCAGAAGCCGTAAGAAATAACCAGCCTGGGGCGGCCATGCGGGGCCGCCCTTTTACATACCAAAAAAGAAATGAAAAGGAGTTTGATTGCAGATGAAAGAACGATTTGAACAGAGGTTGTTCCGCATCTTTGCCCAGGCGGGCTATTCCCCTGTGCAGCTTCTCACCGTCACCCCGGAGGAGATGGTGGAGATCCCCGGCATTACCGTCCCCAATATCCGTGCGGTGCTGTGCGTCCAGAACAAGGTGCTGGCAGACCGCAATAAAATCCGCAGCGGCAAGCTGGTGGAGGCGCTTCTGAAAGAGGCGAAGGGAACGGAGGTACGGCCATGAGCGGAGTGCATATCCTGGACATCCTGGCTGCCCGGCGGGGTTGCTTTATCTCCGATCTGAACCTTTCCCCCATCCTGCGCCGGGCGGCTCTTTTCGACTTGTGCCGGATGGATGAGGACGCACACCCGTTATCCCAATGGCAGGACGCGGTGCGCTACCTCACAGGGGATGAACGGGATTTCGCAAGCGTGAAGGAAATCAAGGAGTTTATTTTGAAAGAAATGGAGGCAGTGAGATGAACGATGATTTACAGGAGAAACGCATGGCCGGTGATTATGAGGTCATCCGAGCGTTATATATAGGCGACCGCGAGATTGTCCTGGGGGAAAATGTACAGGATGATACCGGCATGAGATATATGTGCGCTTTTTGCCGGCAGAACGCTTTGTTTGCAGAATACAGCGAAGTGATGGCCAGCGATGATTTCCCTGAGATTGTGGAGCTGTTTGGCCAGCGGATTGCCGAACAAGCGCAGAAAACCCGCATTGAACTGAGCAAACCTCGCATACAGGGCATAGACGACCGCCCCATCACGGCGGAAGGCTGTACCCTCATTTCCCATGAAGATGATCTGCACGGGAAAATCGTGGTGATAAAACCGGAGGTGCTGCGCCGGGAATACCGCAGGGCAACCCACCAACTCAAGCTCTGCACGGGCGGCTTTGGCGCTTCCCCCCATAGCCGAGGCACCGCTTGTTATTGCATTGACCTCTATACCGGTAAAGAGAGCCGGTATGAACGCATGGATGTGATGGGAACGATGGAGCCGGAAAACCTTCCCGGCTGGGCCAGGCATGGACTTTCTGTCATCCAGCAGGAACAGGCCCGAAAGAAAACGAATAAGGAGCGTGAGCGATGATGGATTACAGAGAAAATGCCGGATATTTGATAACCGATTCCTGTCATGTGGGCGACAGTGAATTTGTCCTGGGCGTCCATTTGACGGAGCCTCATCAGTTCGTCACCTGGAAATGCACAAACCAGACGGACTACTACTGGGGCCACTATTTCAGCGACCTGTTCTCTGCGCAGAAGGACTTTGTGGCGCGGGCACAGGAGGAGGTTCAGTACCTGGAGGAACAAAGGCAGAATCCGGTGAGACTGAAAGCACCGGGCTATTCTCCGTGGGGCGAGGTACAGACCTGTGAAACCCTCTGCCCCGGTGCGTACTCGGTCAGCACAGCAGGGCATGGCGGTGTCATGGTTCACCGTGACCTGGCAGACAAGGTTTTCCGCAAAGAAGCAAAGGAATGTGGATTTGCGGAAGGCGTCTATCTCTGCTTTGAGGAGGACTGCGACGGGCCGGTGGCCTTGCGGGAGCTGATGGATAAAAAACTGTATCAGGCTCCGGTGAACCAATACTTTGGCCCCGGTGAATATGAAAAGGTCATTGACCGCAGCCTGCGGTGTTATCACCCGGAGTATTGGAAAGTGCGGGAAAAGGCCATGGAGGGAAAGAACAGACAGACGAAACAGAGAGACAAAGGTAACGACCGATGAAAAGGTAGGTGATGGAAAATGGCAAAGCTGCCGCCTGTAAAGCTGGAAACGCATACCACCTGGTTCAATCTTCTGCTCACGGTTCTGCATGAACATGCGGAAAGTAATCCTTATGAGGAATACCGCCAGATGGCTCAAAAGTTGATTGTCAAGTGCATGGCCTATGGAACGCCTTTTACGGATGGATATGGCGCGTCCTGTGTGGATTTGCGGATGTACCCCAGCGAAGCCGGTGATACCATCTGGCTTTTGCTGCTTGCGCTCTGCGGACAATATGACCCGGACAGGGATTACAGCGCAGAGCTGAAAAACGTCGAAAAAGAATAAAAAAAGGAGGTGCCACCGATGGCGATACGATACAAAGCGTTGACAGAGCTGTACCGGGAAACCCAGCGCAATGTGACAGCCCCGGCACAGTGGCAGGAATTTCTTGCCTCAGCCTGCCGCAACTACCGGCTTTCCTTTGACGAACAGCTTCTGGTCTACGCCCAGCGCCCGGACGCTACCGCCGTCCTGGAAATCGAGAGATGGAACAAACGGTTTGGGCGCTGGGTAAACCGGGGTGCGAACGGCATTGCCGTTTTTGACGGGGAATCCGAAAGGCCCCGTCTGAAATACTACTTTGACATTTCCGACACCCATGAGGGGCGTTTCCCCCGGCCCGTCCCTCTTTGGGATGTGAGGCCGGAATATGCCCCGGACATCATCGAAACGATGGAAAACAGCTTTGGGGAGCTTTCGGAAAAGGAGGATTTGGGCGCGGCCCTGATTTCTGCGGCGAAGAACGCCGTAGAGGACAACATGCCCGACTATCTTTCCGAACTGAAAACTGTCACAGAGGGCAGCTTCCTGGAAGGGCTGGATGAGCTGAACCTGGAGGTTATGTACCGCGAAGCGTTAAAAAGCAGTATTGGATATATGCTGCTGGCGCGCTGCGGCCTTGACCCGTCCGAATACTTTGAGGATGAGGACTTTCGGGATGTGCTGAACTTCAACACACCGGGAACCCTAAATGCCCTGGGCGTGGCCACCGGGGACATCTCCCAGATGTGCTTTTCGGAGATTTCCCGCACCGTCCTGGCGCTGCAAAGGCAGCCTCAAAAAGAAAATCGCACATTTGAAAACCAGCAGAAAATCCAGTACCCTGTAAGTGAACAGGAAAACACACAACCGGAAAGGAGTTTTGAGAATGGCCGAGATCACATACACGAGGCAGGGCGACTACAATCTGCCGAACCTTCTGCCCCCGCAGGAGGAGCCGGTTCCCCATGGGAAATACGCATTGCTTCGGAGGAAGTTTCTGAAAGAACACCGCAGGATCACCTACACGAACCTGTTGACCAGCGGGAAGCTCTCCCGCCATCTGGCGGAGATCCAGCAGACCGCCCAGCGCCGGATGGAGCAGATGGTAGCGCAGATGGCCAAAGAGAACGGCGTGACGGAGGAACTGAAGGAGCGCGACCAGATGAAGTGGGTATGCATGATGAACAACCTTCAGAACGCAGCCGAGGAAGTGGTGCTGGCGGAACTGATCTACAACTAACCGATACAGAGCAGGCAGAAGTTTCTGCCGTGGAAGAAGCGGACAGCACAGAGCTGCCCGCTTTTTTAGATGAAAAGCAGATCATGGCCATCATCGCCAACAAGGATGACGACCTCAAGTACAAGAAACAGCAGATCGAGCTTTTCTTCTCCGTCCATTCCGATACGCAGGAACGGGCCGGCTATCTGAAATCCGCCTACCAGGATAAATCCACCGAGCTCCTCGCAGACGGGCAGCGCCTGGGGTATAAGCCCCAGGAGGACGGGCTTCTTATGTGGGAAGGTTCCTATTTGTCGCGCACAAAGGAATCGGTATTTTCCTGGGAACTGGTGGCGGAATGGACAGCGCAGCTCATTGACAAAAAGGAATACTTTATCCAGACGGACATCCGTAGGCTCCCCACACAGGAGGGCCAGCAGATGTCCCTTTTTGATTTCGCGGCCTTTCACCAGGCACAGCCAGAGGGTGGGAAACAGCTTCCCCTCTTTTCCCATACGCTGCCCCAGCAGGTGATCGACGAGGCGCTCTGCCTGGGGGCCAATGACCGGAACAGCCGCATTGCCATTTGCGCCTATTTCAAAAAGGATAAGCCGGACAACGCCCGGTTCCTGGCGGAGCATTATGGGGAGAACGGCGCGGGCTTCTATCTGGGTGGAAAAAGATATGCCCTCTGGTACAATGCCGAGGGAATCCGCATTGCCGAGGGCGAGAGTGCGCAGCGTTCCAGCGCCACGCTCCTTTCATGGGAGCAGGCGGCAGCCCGAATCCGGGAGCTGCTGGATTTGGGCCGATATATGCCCCAGAGCGAACTTGACCAGGTAGATCACTATGAAGTCCATGAGTTGGCCGACCGGCTGCTGCTGATGTTCCGTGACATTGAGGATGAAGAAAAGCGATTTTTCCCCTCGTTGCGCGCCATCTATGATAAACCGAGCGGATTCCCGGAGGCAGCGGAAGAAATCGCAGGGCTTTTGAGCCGGGAAGATGGCTTACAGACCATCCTCTCTGAATATGAAACGTTTGCCGCAGCCTACCAGGAGAACCCGGACATTATGCGGTTCCGTTTTTACCGTCCGCTTGCGCTCCAGGCACAGCTTGCAGATTTACAGCGGGAGCCGCTGCACTTCACCGCCGCCGAAGGCTACGATCCCCAGCGGCGTTTCTTCATTTCCGGGGATGAAATTGACCATCTTCTCCGGGGCGGGAAACGCAGCACCGATTACCGTCTGGCCGTGTATTCCTTCTACCGCAACCACGCAGACCGCAAGGAGCGCGAGAATTTCTTAAAGAATTACCATGGGGAATACAGCGGATATAGCGGCGGAAACGATGATGTGACCTACCAAAAGGGCAAAGGCGTTTCGTTCAGCCACGGCAGCATTTCAGAGCCTTATGCCAAGGTGGAACTGAAATGGAACGCGGTAGAAAAGCGCGTCAGCGCCATGATTGCCCAGGGGCGGTTCTTATCCGAGGACGACCGGGCCGCCATGCCGCAGTATGAGAAACACCAGCTTGCCCGGAACATTTATACTTTCTTTGGGAATGTGCCCCAGGAACAGCCCCATCCTTATCCTTTTGGGTTCGACTATTGGGACGCAGTAAAGCTCATTGAGCCGCAGCTTGACGACCCGGCCCGCGTGGAAGAAATCTATCAGATGATGGCGCTTGTGTGGGAGGCGACCCCGCAGGATGACCGGATGTATGAGTGGCGGAAAACAGCTTTTGAAAACCTCTCTGCTTTCCGCCAGGGCACCTTTACACTCTTTGCGGAACACAACAAGGAGCCTGCGGCCCCCGCCATGCCCCCGGAAAAAGCCTATGACCTGGGCTATGGACATCTGGGGAATGGTTTGACTGTTTGGAACAGGCTGGAGGAAGAACACGGAGATTACAAAACAGTAGCCCACATCGCCCCCGACCGCACGGTGCAGATTTACGATGAGGAAATGCCCCAGACGGTGCGGGAGGAGATCCAACGGATTGCCGATACCTCGGAAATGACCATTTCCGCCACCCAGGACGGGCCTGTGTTTCATACGCCGCCTAAAGTGCAGGAACAACCTCAAAAAGAAGAAGCCGCAGACCCCTATCCAGCGTTGGCAGCCCAGGTACTGCGCCTGATCGGGGAGTTTGATGGTTCCCGCATGGGCTACGGTGAAGATGACGCCCAGGCGGTGGAGAACATCGCCCGGCAGCTTCACAATCCTGCCCAGAAGGAGGAAATCCGCAGGCTGCTGCAATCTTTCCTCGACCATGCCGACCCGGAAGAAGAAATCGCGGCAGACATCACCCTCTGTATGGAGCAGATCGGGGAGCTGCCCCCGGCGCTTACCCCGGATCAGACCCAGCAGGAAGAAATCGCAGGGTATCTGGAAGAAGCCGGGTATGCGGTTTCGGAGGAATTGATTGCAGATGGCATTGCCGAATACCAGGCCCATGGCGGCAGAGGCGGCAGCCAGGATATTGCCGACTTCATTGAGCGTGAGTTTTTGGACGAGAAACCGAAACAGGCTCCATTGGACGCGGCCCAGGAACTTATCAACCATTTTTGCGAGGCGGAATATGGCAGCCCAGCCGATTTCAGCAACCTGGAAACTGTGGGCCTTGCCTATACCACCGTCACAGACGAGGAAATCCCTATCCAGGTCAATGCCGATTTGGTAAATTACCGCATTGAGCGTTATCTGGACGGACAGTTTCTGGAGCGCAGGCAATATGAAAGCCTGGAAGGGCTGATCCAAAATGAACTGGAGGGGCTGGACTTTGATAGCCTCGTTTCCGTTTCAGAGGAAGAACTGGAATCCGTCCGTGTTTCCCAGGAGAACCCGCTTTCCCAGGGTGATTACCGTCTGCTGGGCCGCTTAAAATCCGACTGCGACTACTTTCTGGGCGCTGGAGGACGGGCAGAAAAGCACCTGTGGGCCGGAAACGTGCGGGAACAGATCGCTAAAATGCGGGAACTGTATGCCTCTCTTCCAGATAAACCGGAATGGATCACCCCGGAGGACATCGACCGTTACGCCCGGCGCATGGAACCGCCTTATGAGGTGGCCGTGTACCATCATTTTGAAAACGGCTTTGACGAAAAGCTGGACTACCAAACGCTTGCAGAGGCGGAACAGGCTGCGCAAAAGTATGTGGATGGCACCATGGATGGCGAGGATGGCTTTGCCTATGATGGCGCTGCCGTTTATGACCTGCAAGAAAACAGATGGCTGCGCGTTTACGGGGATTTCCCGGATGAACGGGCCATGGAACAGGCCAGACAAGCCCTTTCCGGCGAACAGCCAGCCAGCCCGGAGCAGCCTGGAACACAGCCTCAAAAAGAAGAACCGGCCCGCCTGCCGCAAAAACGCTCCAGCCGCGAGCGTGTGGCCTTTGCCCCTCTGCACCCGGAAATCCCCAGGGAACAGCGCCATGATTTCCACATCACCGACGACGCCCTGGGGCACGGCACCCCCGGCGAGAAATATGCGGCCAATGTTGCCGCCATCCGCACCTTGAAGCAGATCGAAGCGGAGGAACGGCTGGCTGCCCCGGAAGAACAGGAAGTGCTATCCCGCTATGTGGGCTGGGGCGGCCTTGCAGACTGTTTTGAAGCAACCAGCCCCCACTACCAGGAGCTGAAAATCCTTCTGGATGAGGATGAGTATGCGGCGGCCAGGGCCAGCTCCCTCACCGCCTTTTACACGCCGCCCGTTGTTATCCGGGGAATCTACAAAGCCCTCTCCCAGATGGGCTTTACGCAGGGAAATATCTTAGAACCGTCCTGCGGAACGGGAAATTTTCTGGGGCTGCTCCCGGCAGATATGGCAGGCAGCAAAGCCTACGGTGTGGAGCTGGACAGTATCAGCGGCAGAATCGCGCAGCAGCTTTACCAGAACGCCAGCATTTCCGTAAACGGCTTTGAAAAGGTGCAAATGCCCGACAGCTTCTTTGATGTGGTGGTAGGCAACGTCCCCTTTGGGGATTTCAAGGTAATGGACAAGAGGTACGACAAGAACAACTTCCTCATCCATGATTACTTTTTTGCCAAGGCCATCGACAAGGTGCGTCCCGGAGGCGTCCTGGCGCTGATCACCTCAAACGGGATCAGCGGCGGCACCTTTGATAAACGCGACAATAAAGTGCGCAAGTATATTGCCCAGCGGTGCGACCTCATCGGGGCCATCCGCCTGCCCAATAACACATTTTCCCAGAACGCGGGCGCCGACATCACCACGGACGTGCTGTTTTTTCAAAAGTTAGACCGGCAGCGCAGCACCGATGTGGAAACACCGGACTGGGTGGATGTGGACATCATCCATGAAAATGACCATGTAAATGCCGCCGGGGAAACCCGCCACCGGACGGTGAGCCTCAATCGGTATTATCAGCAGCACCCGGAAATGGTGCTGGGAGATTTGGAGATCATCTCCGGGCCGTTTGGCCCCCAGCTTGTGTGCAAGCCCACCCCAGGAGCAGATTTGTCGGAACAGCTTTCCGAGGCCATCCAGTTTTTACAGGCAGAGATCAAACCCTATGAACTGGAAGAACCGGACGAGGAAGATCGCTCCATCCCCGCAGACCCTAACGTAAAGAATTTTAGTTATACCATTGTGGACGGGCAGGTGTACTACCGGGAAAACAGCCTCATGCACCCTGTGGAGGTATCTGTCACCGCAGAAAACCGAATCCGGGGCATGATCGAGCTGCGGGAATGTGTACGCAGGCTCATTGAGTACCAGACCGAGGGCTACCCCGACGAGGACATCAAAGCCGGGCAGGAAAAACTCAATAGCTTATACGACAGCTTCACAAAGAAATACGGTCTTATCAGCAGCCGGGGCAATAAGCTGGCCTTTTCGGAGGACTCCAGCTATTGCCTTTTGTGTTCTTTGGAGGTGCTGGACGAGCAGGGCAACCTAAAAAGAAAAGCCGACATGTTCACCAAGCGCACCATCCGGCCCCATGTGGCAGTCACCAGTGTGGACACCGCCAGCGAAGCCCTGGCCGTTTCGATTGCGGAGAAAGCCTGCGTAGATTTGGACTATATGGCCGAGCTGTCCAGCAAATCCCCGGAGGAACTGGAGAGCGAGCTTGCCGGCGTGATCTTCCGCAACATTGAAGGCCCGGAAAACCCAGAGCAGCTAAAGGAAATGTCCCCAAGCCTGCAAGCCTTTTCTCCCGTGACAGCGGACGAGTACCTTTCCGGAAATGTGCGCCGCAAGCTGCGGATGGCAAAAGCCTTTTTGGAGGTGGCCCCGGAGAGCCAGAAGGAAGCCGCCCGCAGACAGGTGGAGGCTTTGGAGGCTGTCCAGCCACAAGACCTGGGCGCTGGAGAGATCGGTGTGCGCATTGGAGCCAACTGGGTGCCCATCGACGTGTACCAGCAGTTTATGATGGAGCTTCTTACCCCCTACGGGCAAGCCCGGAGCCGAATAAAAATCCTGCGCTCTGAGGCTACCGGCCAGTGGGCCATCACGGAGAAAAACTTTGACCGGGCCAATGTCAAGGCCAACACCACCTACGGCACCAAGCGTATGAGCGCCTACCACATCCTGGAGCAGACGCTGAATCAGAAAGACGTGCGGGTGTTCGACTATATCGAGGATGAGAACGGCAACAAAAAGGCGGTGCTCAACAAAAAGGAAACCGCCATCGCCCAGGACAGGCAGGAACTGATCAAGCAGAAGTTTTCCGAATGGATATGGAAAGACATCAACCGCAGGGAGCGGCTGTGCGCCATCTACAATGAGATATTCAACTCCATCCGGCCCCGCGAATACGATGGACAGCATATCCGCTTTGAGGGCATGAACCCGGAGATCGCCCTGCGCCCCCATCAGGTGGGTGCCATCGCCCATGTCCTCTACGGTGGGAATACCCTGCTGGCTCATGAAGTGGGCGCGGGCAAAACCTTTGAAATGGTGGCCGCCGCCATGGAAATGAAGCGGCTGGGGCTATGTACCAAGTCGCTTGTGGTGGTGCCCAACCACATCACCGAGCAATGGGCGGCGGAATGGCTCCAGCTCTACCCCAGCGCCAACATCTTAGTTGCCACGAAAAAGGATTTTGAAACCCAGAACCGCAAGAAGTTTTGCAGCCGGATTGCCACCGGGGATTACGACGCCATCATCATCGGCCACAGCCAGTTTGAAAAAATCCCCATGAGTTTTGAGCGCCAGCAGGCGATCTTACAGCAGCAGATCGACGAAATCCTGTTTGGCATTGAACAGGCCAAAGCACAGAAAGCGGAACGCTACACCATCAAGCAGATGGAGCGCACCCGGAAATCTTTAGAGGCAAAGTTGGCCAAACTCAACGACCAGAGCCGCAAGGACGATGTGGTGACGTTTGAGCAGTTAGGCGTTGACCGCCTCTTTGTGGATGAGAGCCATTATTTTAAGAACCTCTTTTTAATGACAAAAATGCGCAACGTAGGCGGGATCGCCCAGACCGAAGCGCAGAAAAGCTCCGACCTCTTTATGAAATGCCGCTATCTGGATGAACTCACTGGCGGGCGCGGCGCGATCTTTGCCACCGGCACCCCCATTTCCAACAGTATGGTGGAGCTTTACACCATTCAGCGTTACTTGCAGTACCGCACCTTACAGGAGATGGGACTGATCCACTTCGACGACTGGGCGAGCAACTTCGGTGAAACTGTCACCGCCATCGAACTGTCCCCGGAGGGCAGCGGCTACCGGGCCAAGACCCGGTTTGCCAAGTTTTATAACCTGCCGGAACTGATGAGTGCCTTTAAGCAGGTGGCGGACATCCAGACAGCAGATATGCTGAAACTTCCTGTGCCAAAGGCCAATTTCCACACGGAGGTGATCAAACCGTCCGAACTTCAGCAGGAAATGATAAAAGGGCTGGCGGAACGGGCGGAAAAAATCCGGGCCGGAGGCGTTGACCCCCACGAGGACAACATGCTGCGCATTACCAACGATGGCCGCAAGCTGGCCCTGGATATGCGGCTCATCAACCCGCTGGCCGCCGATGACCCCAATGGGAAAGTGGCGGTCTGCGCCCGCAACGTGTATCGAATCTGGGAGCAGACCAAAGAAAAGCGTTCCACCCAGCTTGTGTTCTGCGACCTGTCAACGCCCACCAAAGACGGTTCTTTCAACGTATATGACGATTTGAAAAAGAAGCTCATGGAGCAGGGTATCCCGGAGGATGAAATCGCGTTTATCCATGACGCCGACAGCGAGGCCAAAAAGAAGGAACTGTTTGCGAAAGTCCGCACCGGGCAGATACGGGTGCTGATGGGCAGCACCCAGAAGATGGGCGCGGGTACAAACGTCCAGGATAAGCTCATCGCCCTGCACGACCTGGACTGCCCCTGGCGGCCTTCCGACCTTCAGCAGCGGCTGGGCCGCATTGTGCGCCAGGGCAACGATAACGAGGAGGTGGAGATCTTCCGCTATGTGACCGAGGGTACGTTTGACGCTTACCTCTACCAGTTGGTGGAGAACAAGCAGAAATTCATCGCCCAGATCATGACCAGCAAATCCCCCGTCCGTGTGGCGGACGATGTGGACGAAACGGCTCTCAGCTATTCCGAGATCAAGGCGCTGGCCACCGGAAACCCGCTTATCATTGAAAAGTGCAACCTGGATATGGAGGTGGCAAAGCTGAATATGCTCAAGGCCAGCTATCTGAACCAGATGTACGCCCTGGAGGAATTGGTGCTGCGTAAATACCCGGAGCAGATCGCGGGCCTCACCGAACGGATTGCAGGCTATGAAAAGGACGTGGCGCTGGCAGCCGCCCACCCGAAAGCGAAAGAAGGGTTCTGCGGTATGGTAATTGAGGGCAAACAGTATGAGGAAAAGGAGGACGCAGGTAAGGCCATCATCGACGTTTGCACCAGGATGACCGGCTCCGACGCGGTTCTTTTGGGCAGCTACCGGGGCTTTTCCATGGTGCTGGCCTATGACAGCCACAGCAACGAGTACCGTATTACCCTAAAGGGCACCCTCTCCCATACGGTGACGCTGGGCGCAGACGTATTCGGCAATATCACCCGTCTGGACAATGCCTTGGAAAACCTGGCGGGAAGTTTGCAGGCAGAGCAAGGCAGCCTGGAGGAAACGAAAGGCCAGCTTAAAAACGCCCGCACCGAGCTGCAAATGCCCTTTGCCCGTGAGGAGGAACTGGCGGAGAAAACCAAACGGCTCAAAGAGCTGAACATCCTGCTAAATATGGATCAGAAAGATAAGACGCTCATCGACAGCGCTCCCGACGAGGGCGAAGAACCGCCTGCCCGGAAAGTGGTGGGCCTGGAACGATGATCGCACATTTGACGCTGCGCTGAGGGAGGATTATAGTGGATTCAAAATAATCGGAACAGGAGGTGACGAATGATGGGTGACAGTTATTGTCCATTCCCGGAGCGCCTCTCAGCGCAGTTTACGGAGATTGACAGCGACGTTATGATGAGCTTGTCAGAAAGCAACCCGGAATATGCGGCATTAAAAGACCAGATGGAAGATTTGAAGCGCCAAAATCCCTGTATTGCCACATTGATGGAGGGCGATGGGGAACTTCATCTTTCCACGGAGGAGCATGAAACCCTAAAAGAATTTATCCGGCTGTATATGCAGGCAGATAACCTGGAACGGGAGCAGCTCTATTTCCAGGGCCATGCAGACGGATTTGCTTACTTGAAAATGATCGACGCTTTCAGGACGGAATAACAAGTGACGGTGCGGAGTAATCTGCACCGTTTTTACATATCCAAAGAATACAGCCCCCTTTACATAGCCAGCTACCCCATGCGGGCAGCTAATTTACAGCTATGTGAAGGGGGCTGTATTTTTTATGCCTTTTTATGACCAGGACGTGATCGAAAAAGCGCGGGAAGTAGATTTGTTTTCCTATCTGCAAGCCTGCGAGCCGCAGGAGCTTGTCCACGTTTCCGGCAACGTCTACTGCACCAGGGAACACGACAGCCTGCGTATTTCCAATGGCAAATGGTGCTGGTTCTCCCGTGGGATCGGCGGTTACAGTGCACTGGACTACCTCATCAAAGTCAAGGGCTGCTCTTTTCTGGAGGCAATGGAAGCCGTTGTCGGCAGGGCCGCTATCCCGACGTCTGCCCTTACACCTGTTACTAGGGAGGAAAAACCCAAGCACCTGCTCTTGCCGCCGCCCGCCCCGGACAACCGGGCGATGATGGCTTATCTCAGAGGCCGGGGCATTGACCAGGAAATTTTGGACTACTGCGTCCAGACCGGGCGCATTTATGAGAGCCGGAATAAGGGCCATGGAAATGTGGTGTTCGTCGGTTTTGACCAGACCGGCAAGGCGCGGTTCGGCTGCCTGCGCGGGATTGGCGAAGCCCGGTTCCACGGGGATTTGAGCGGCAGCGACAAGCACTATTCTTTTTCCCTGCCCGCCTGTGTGGAAAATCCGGCTGTCCATTTGTGCGAGTGCGCCATTGACGTCATGTCCTACGCCACCCTCTGTAAGCTGGACGGAATTGACTGGCGGCGGCACAACCTGCTGTCTCTGGCCGGGGTGTACCAGCCGAAGAAAAAGATTGCGGAGAGCAAGCTGCCGGTGGCCCTTACCCGCTTTCTGGAGGAAAACCCTCATGTGAAAACGGTCTATCTCCATCTGGATAACGATACGGCTGGCAGGCTGGCGGCCCAGGCCATCCAGACGGTGATCCCCAGGGAGTATGAAGTCAAAAACCGCCCGCCGCCCAGGGGCAAAGATGTGAACGATACCCTCTGCCATCGGCTGGGTATTCCCATCCGGGGCACCAAAAGAAAGGAGCAGGAGCGATGAACGAGTATGACATCACCATCCGAGAAACGCTGGAAATGACCGTCACGGTAGAAGCGGAAAGCCGCGAGGAGGCCCGTCAGATCGTAGCCGACCGCTGGAAGAACAGCGAATATATCCTGGACGCGGACAGTTTCAAGGACGTGGAGTTCTACCCCAGGGGCCGCAGCCGCGACCGGGGCGAACGATGAGTTGTTTTTTGGAACGTTTGGTATTCCCCTGCGGGGAATGGAATGTGTATGTACCAGCAAGCATCGCCGTTTGGGGACAAACGGCAGCTTGTTAGGGGGAACGCCCCCTAAAACCCCTTTGGAAAGGACGGAGATTTTCATGGAATTTTTGTTTTTCATCATTGGTTTTCTGCTGGGCAGCCTGGGCGGTGTCACTGCCATGTGCCTTGTGCAGATCAACCGTATCGGAAAGGAGGAGGGCCATGGGCAAGCGGAACATCGAGATTAAAGTGCGCTTAAACCGCAAAGAGGCCGAGCTGTTAAACAAGCATGTGAAGAAAAGCAGGCTCTCACGCGAAGCATACCTGCGCCACCTGATAAACGGCCTGGTTCCCCAGGACGCGCCGCCCCCGGCGTATTTCGATTTTATGCGGGAGCTGCACAGCATTGGGAACAACTTAAACCAGATCGCCCAGAAAGCCCATGTGCTGGGGGTGATGGACGAGCGCCGGTATGACGAGGCCCTGCAAAGATTCGATCAACTTATCCGGGACATTACCAAGGCGGTGATTTTGCCAAAGCCCATGGACATGGAGGGGCCCCCGCGAAGCCTGCTTCGTGGGGAAAAGGAACACCCGCGCAGCGGTGAGCCTTTTGACGCTTGCGGCAAAAGCGATAAGCGAAGCGCGGTGTGACGTGGCTACCACATCCATCTGGCGGGTAAACGGTTGGCTGGGCAAGGTTCTCATCTATATCGAAAACCCGGACAAGACGGAAAACCCCGCCAGCTTTGAGAAACCAGACATGGACACAAAGGAGGCCCAGGGCCTTTCCGACGTGATCGAGTATGCCATCCAGCAGAAGAAAACGGGAAAAGCGGTGGTGGACGATGAGGATGTGCCTGTCATGCAGCGATTTGTTTCCGGGGTGAATTGCAGCCCCACCACCGCCCGTGATGAGATGATGGCCGTAAAAAAGCGGTTTGGCAAGGAGGAAGGCACGGTGGCTTATCACGGCTATCAGAGCTTTGCCCCCGGCGAGGCCACCCCGGAAATGGCCCATGAGATCGGGCTGAAGTTGGCAAAAGCATTGTGGGGTGAGAAATACCAGGTGCTGGTGGCAACCCACCTGGATAAATCCAATCACCTGCACAACCACTTTGTGGTGAACACGGTTTCGTTCATTGACGGGATCAAGTACCACCGTACCGAAAAGGATTACTACGACATGCAGCGGGAATCCGACCGGCTGTGCCGGGAGTATGGGCTGTCCGTGATCGAACATCCCCAGCGGGGAAAATCCAAGCACTACGGGGAGTGGCGGGCCGAACAGGAGGGCCGCCCCACTTACCTTTCCCTCATCAAAGCCGATGTGGACGCTGCCATCCGCCAGTCAATGACGGAGAGGCAGTTTTTTTATCACCTGCGGCAGATGGGCTACGACATCAAAGTGGGCAAGGACATCACCGTGCGAGCGCCCGGCAGGGACAGCGGAAGAAAGCTCATGCGCAACCTGGGCGAAGCGTATTCCCTGGAGAACATCCGCAGACGGATTCTGGCCCAGCGTCGCCCGCAAAGGGAGGCAGCGCCGGAGCCGAAGCGGTGCAGGCTTTCGGGGGATTTGAAGCAGGCCAGGAAGGTGACGGGCTTTCGCGCCCTCTACTTCCACTACTGTTATCTGCTGGGGGTATTCCCCAAAAAGCAGAAGCGGCAGCCGGGCCATGTGCCCCACGTGCTGCGGGAGGACTTGATCCGGGCGCAGGAATTGACGGACGAGGCAAGGCTGCTTTCCCACCACAGCATTGACACCCTGGAGCAGCTCAACGCCTATGAAGCCGATGTGAAATCTCAGCTTACCGGCCTAACCGAACAGCGAAAAAGCCTGTACCGGAAGCTGCGCACCAAGGCGGTGCTGGCCGACCCCGCCCGGCATGAACAGATCCGGGCGGAGATCGCTGCCCTCTCCGGGCGGCTGAAAGACCTGCGCCGGGAGGTAAAACTGTGCGAGGACATCGCGGCGCGTTCCCTCTCTCTCAAAGAGAAGATACGGGCAGCCCGCGAGGAACAGCAGGCCGGGAAAACGGATAAGGCCCGGCAGGAAGCAGGCCGGACGGAAAGGAGATGATTTTCTATGTATAACTCAGGCGACGCGGCGGAACAGGTGGTGCGCATGAGCCTGGAGGGTGCGGAAGTGGCCCTCAAGATTACAGGCGCAGCCGCCAAAAATCTGGCCGCCGCCCTTTACACGGTCTTGAAAGACCAGAAGAAAACCAAGGGCAAGGCCCGTATTGAAGCCATGCTACGGGAAAAGCGCCCCTTAAAGGTTTACACCATCAAGAAGGAGGACGCCCCGGAGTTTGCCAAGCAGGCAAAGGGCTATGGAATCCTCTATGCCCCGATCCCTGTGAGGAAAGAGGATGATACCATCGACATCCTGGTATTCCAGGACGACGCGGCCAGGGCCAACCGGATCGTGGAGAAGTTCAACCTCACGGTGGTGGATACCGCGTCCATCAAGGAGGACATCGAGAAATCCCGCGAGGAGCGCGGCAGCGAACCGGAAGCCCCGGAGAAAGCTGCGCCGGAAAAGAGCGAGGACGACAAACTTCTGGACGAGCTGATGGAGAAACCCGCCCAAAAGGAAAAGGCGCAGGCGGAAAATCCGGCGGCGGAGAAAAACGCCCCTTTTACGGGAGCGGCGGAGAAATCCCATCCGTCCGCGCCTATCTCAGAGAACAGCAGCAGCTCCGCAAGGGGTACTTCTGATGGGGACGGGAAGCCTTCTGTCCGGCAGGAGCTGCGGGACATCCAGACCCAGCGGAAGAAAGAGGCGGAAGCCGCCCGGCACGAGGAACCGGCAGCGCCCCAGAAGAAGGCGGCGCAGAAAACCACCAGGCACCAACAGCCAAAGCCCAAAAAGAAATCAAAATCGAAAGAGAGGTAATCTGTGATGAATAACTTTGACGATCTGTTTGAACAGCAGCCCCAAAAAGAACCTGTCCAGAAGCCGAAGCCGCAAAAGGAAAAGCCGAAAAAACAATGGTGGCAGCTCCGCGAGGAAAAGCAGCGGGGGGAAGCCTACGCCACCCTGGATAAGAAGTTTGGCGAGTTTTCCGAGGGCCGGGGCGATATGAAAGCATATCTGGATGTGCAGAGCCGGTTCCCCTTCCACTCTGCCCGTAACGCCATCCTTATCGGGGAACAGTGCCCCAACGCCCAGCGCGTGGGCGGCTATAAGGAATGGGCTTCCCAGGGTATTGAGATTCTGGAAGAAGAAAAGCGCCTGCCCATCATCATCCTGGAACCGGGAAAGGCGTACCGGCGTGAGGACGGCAGCGTAGGCCAGAACTTCTTTGCCAAGGAAGTGTTTGACGTTTCCCAGACCACGGCGCGGGGTGAGGCCCAGCCCCAGGTGAATTACGATGAACGCCTGCTCCTAAAGGGCCTCATCGCCAGTTCCCCAGCGCCCATCCATGCAACGGAGGAACTACCCCAGGGACGGGGCGCTTTGTATGACCCGGAGCAGAACGCCATCCTGGTGAAAAAGGGCATGGATGCGCCGGACATCTTCCGCTGCGTTTCCCTGGAGGTGGCCAATGTGCAGCTTGTCAGAAACCGGGAAGGGTATTCCCGCGAGACAGAGGGCTACAAAGCCTACGCGGTGAGCTATATGCTCTGCAAACGGTATGGTGTGGACGCACAGGAGTATGACATTTCCCGGCTTGACGGTGTGCTCCAGGGGCAAGACCCCAAAGAGGTGGTTCCGGCGGCCCTTACGGATATGCGCGACACCTTTAAGGAACTCAATGGCCGCATGGCCAGGGCCATGGGCCTCACCCGCGCCAGCAGGCAGAAAGAACAGGAACGGTAAAGGAGGTTTGACCGATGGAACGACAGGAAAAGGTTGTCCTTACGCTGGACAGCTATGAGCACGGGATTATGATCCGCGCCCTCAACGAGTTGCGCAACGACATGCTGGAGGAACAGCGCGATCCCGGCCCGGTAGAGGATGTTCTGCTGAAAACCATTGACGCCCCATCCCAAAAAGACAAGAAAGCGAAGCGTCGGGATGAAGCCCGATAACAAGACGGGCGGCCTCTGGCTCTATGCCCTGGGGCTTTTCCCGGTGATATGGCTTGCCCTGCTGATTGCGCCTTCCCTTTCCGGTGGGCTTTCCGAAATCCTGGAGGCCCTGCCTGCGGCGATGAACCATCCCTTTCAGATCGTATGGTGTGAGGACAGCGGAAAAGCTGTCCTCATTTTTATGGCCGCCTATGGGCTGGGCATTGGGATTTACCTCTCATCCCGGCGCACTTACCGCAGGGGCGAGGAACACGGTTCCGCCAAATGGGGCGATCCGCGGGCCGTGAACAAGAAATACCGGGATAAAGACCCGTTCCAAAACCGCATTTTTACCCAGCATGTCCGCATGGGGCTGGACGGGAAAAAGCACCGCAGGACGTTAAACACCCTGGTCTGCGGCGGCAGCGGCGCGGGAAAGAGCCGCTTCTACGCAAAAGTGAACCTCTGCCAGGCCAATACCTCTTTCTTCATCCTGGACTGTAAAGGTGAGCTGCTGAGGGACTGCGGCGGCCTGCTAAAACGGCAGGGGTATGAGATCAAGGTGGTTGACCTTTTGAACATGGAGAAAAGCCACTGCTACAATCCTTTCGCTTATCTCAAGAACGACAACGATGTGCAGAAGATGGTGACAAACCTGTTCAAAGCCACCACCCCCAAAGGGAGCCAGAGTAACGACCCCTTCTGGGATACGGCGGCCAGTATGCTTCTCATGGCGCTGGTGTTCTACCTTCATTATGAAGCACCGGAGGACGAGAAAAATTTCCCCATGGTGATGGAAATGCTCCGGGCCGGTGAAGTGCGGGAGGATGATGATTCCTACCAATCCCCGTTGGATGAGCTGTTTGACCGGTTGGAAATGCGTTCCCCCGACCACATCGCGGTGAAGTATTACAAGGACTACCGCTCCGGCAGCGCCAAGACCCTCAAATCCATCCAGATCACCCTTGCCTCGCGGTTGGAGAAGTTCAACCTTTCATCGGTGGCAGCCCTCACAGCCACCGATGAGCTGGAGTTGGCCAGACTGGGAGAAAAGAAGGTGGCGCTCTTTGCCCTTATCCCGGACAACGACGCCAGCTTTAACTTCCTGGTGAGCCTTTTGTATGCCAGCACTTTTCAGGAGTTGTTTTACAGCGCCGACCGGGTACACGGCGGGAGCCTGCCCGTGCCGGTGCATTTTTTGATGGACGAGTTTGCCAACGTCAGCCTGCCCGACGACTTAAATCTATTTGAGTCCGCATACCGCGAGGTGTGTGAAAAAATACGCATTGAATTGCTGGAACCCCCTAAAGCCCGGCGCGCTACAACACAAGCCCTCTCTGGGGGTCGGTGTGAACGCGGCGAAAGCAGAAAAAAGCGACGGGATGGTATATGGTCAAACCCTGTGTACTGTTTTCAATGGGCAACCAGCAGCTAAGCCCGTAAGGGAAAGTTCAACGGCTATCCGGTATGGAGTAGGCCCAAGGGGGCCGAAGCGGTGCGCCCCCGCCCCATGGCGGGGTGAAGATATAGTCTACGCTTGCGTGAAAGCGCAAGAGGCTTAAAAAGCCGGGCAGGTCTACCGAGCCTGCCTAAATCACACGGCGATAAGCTATTGGCAACCATGAGATCGAGAAATATATCCGTTTCCATCATTATCCAGAACATTGCCCAGTTAAAGGCGCTGTACGAGAAGCAATGGGAATCCATCATGGGCAACTGTGACGAGTTTTTGTACCTGGGCGGCAACGAATCGTCCACCCACAAGCTCATCTCCGAAAGCTATCTGGGCAAGAGCACCCTCTGGCTGGACACCTACGGCAAGAGCACCGGACATTCCGGCAGCTACTCGACCAATAACCAGATCACGGGCCGGGAACTGATGACCCCGGACGAAGTGCGGATGTTAGACAACCGCCTGGCCCTGCTCTTTATCCGTGGGGAACCGCCGCTGATGGATGAAAAGTACGACCTGTTAAAGCACCCTTATGTGAAATACACCACCGATGGCGGCGCGCCAGCCTTCACCCACGGCGGTACGGAAAACGCTGTGGCGGATATGGTTATTGGCCGCCTTACCCCCGGCGACCTGGAAAAAGTCAAGGAGCCGGATGAACTTTGTGAGCTTCTGTCCGACGAGGACATGGAGAAAATCTTTCAATTCAAGGAGGAAAAGCAAAATGAGACTGTTTAACAAGGAAAATAAGAACAAGGAAACCCATCGCCTGCCCATGGGCCAAAAGAGCAAACGTGCCCTTGCGGTCTACTCGGCCTTGGTGTTCCTGCTGTGCTGCTGCACCACCACAGCTTTTGCCGCCGGCGATCCGTTGACCGTTATCAACAACCTCAGCGATTTCATTTTTGGCCTCATCCGGGCCATTGGTATGATCCTGCTGGGCTTCGGTGTGGTGCAGATCGGCCTCTCCCTCAAATCCCACGACCCCAGCCAGCGAGCCAACGGTTTCCTCACTTTGGCCGGTGGTGTTGTCATCACTTTTGCCAAGGAGATTTTGACCCTGATTACCGGCTGATTGGCCCAGTGGAAAGGAGTTTGCCATGAATTTGAAATGCGAGTGCTATATCCACTCTTTGAAGCAGGGGGAGAAAAACGTGCTGGGCGAAGCGACCATCCTCAAGCGCCTGGGGGATAACGACTACCTGGCCGAGTACAATGGTGTGAAATGCCATGCGATGTTCAATCCCTTTGTAGGGCGCTATTTTGTGGACGATGTGTACGGCATTGTCCGCAGTTCGCCGGAGCGCGGCGAAAGATAAACGAAAAATACGACAGTGCGGGGGCGGGCATACCGGCCCGCCCCTTATCCTGCTGGAAAGGAGGAATGTGTTTTGAGTGATAACTGGGTTGTGCAAAACCTGCAGAACGCCCTGGACACCTGGAACAAGTACCTGTCTGAGATCTGGCAGCTCATCACCCAAAGTCCGGAGCAGTTTAAGGGCGGTACGATTTGGAGCGTCATTGTCAACATCAATGACGCGGTACGGGCCATTGGCCTGGCGCTTTTAGTGCTGTTCTTTGTAGTGGGCGTCATGCGCACCTGCGGCAGCTTTGCCGAGGTGAAAAAGCCGGAACACGCGCTGAAGCTGTTTATCCGGTTTGCCATCGCCAAGGGCGTTGTAACCTATGGGCTGGAACTGATGATGGCCCTTTTCAATATCGTCCAGGGGCTTGTTTCCACGATTATGAACGCAGCCGGATTCGGTTCGGCACAGCAGACGGTTCTCCCACAGGAAGTCATTGACGCGGTGGAAAGCTGCGGCTTTTTTGAATCTATCCCCTTGTGGGCGGTAACGCTCATCGGCGGGCTGTTCATCACTGTCCTCAGCTTCATTATGATTATGACCGTCTACGGGCGGTTTTTTAAGCTCTATCTTTACACGGCCATCGCGCCGGTGCCCCTGTCCACCTTTGCTGGGGAACCAACGCAGAACGTGGGCAAGAGCTTTATCAAATCCTATGCGGCGGTGTGCCTGGAGGGGGCCATCATCGTGCTGGCCTGTATTATCTTCTCCCTGTTCGCGGCTTCCCCGCCTGCCATTGACCCCAATGCGGCGGCAGTGACGCAGGTGTGGAGCTATATTGGAGAATTGGTCTTTAACATGCTCGTCCTCGTAGGCGCAGTGAAGATGGCCGACCGCGTGGTGCGCGAGATGATGGGCCTGTAAAGGAGGATGTATGAAGCGTTTTTATATTTTCAAAGACGGAGTACAACAAGCGTTAAGAAATGGAGGGTAAGTATGAACATGAGTAATGAAAAGCTGATGAGGCTTGCCGAGCGCGCCCTAAAGCGCACAGAATCCTATCAATGGAACCGGGGGCTGGACATGCCGGATGAGGAAAACTATAAAATTCAATATTTATTGGTTAAGGGCAGCAAGAACTCTCCAGAAAATGCAGTTGCCTATGCGTCCTATGGAGGCGAGATCATGATCCTTTATCCCTTGCAGGAGGATAGACAGCCGATTGAAATCAACGAGGATGTCTTTTTCTTTGATTCAGAGCTATTTGAAGCTCTGGAGCAGGGCTATTCGGTGGCTTTCATGTCGCTGGAATCCCACTGCTGCATTTGGTATGAGATTGAAAATCTGCAAGATAAGCTGGAACATCCGGCTGGTGTGCAGAAATATCTGCATTATTGTAAGCAACACGGTATTACCAGGGAACGGTTAGCCAGGGAGGAATATTATGACGGCATGGACGCGATGAAACTCTATGACCGGCAGGCCGCCATAGGCTCCCAGGTCAAAAAGAAACAAGAGCTTGAGCGATAACAGGAGGTGGCATTTTGGAAGTCAAGATCAACCGCGAAATCCGCAATTACACCGAATCCATGTTTTTCGGTTTGAGTATGCGGCAGTTCATCTTTTCGGTACTGGCCTGCGGTGTAGCCGTGGGCCTTTACTTTATCCTGCGCCCCTATTTTGGGGTGGAAACCCTGTCCTGGATGTGCATTTTGGGGGCAGCACCCTTTGCTATGCTGGGGTTCATCACCTATCATGGCATGACAGCGGAACAATTCATCTGGGCGTGGCTGCGCTCGGAAATGCTGGAGCCGAAGGAATTTAAGTTCGAGGACAGCAACTACTACTATGCGGCTCTGAAAGATACCATCGAGGGGCAGCAAACCGGACGACCCGTCAAGCGTCAGTCCAAAGAACCGAAACATTTTCATAAACGGAAGGAGGCAAAGCATGATTAAGACACTCAAAACCATGTCCAAGCAGGACAAGGAACGATATACCGTACCCCGAAAGGTGCAGGATGTGATCCCCGTCCGCCGTATCTGGCCGGACGGTATTTTTTTGACCGGAAACAAGTTCTCCAAAACCTACCGCTTTTCGGATATTAACTATCTGGTGGCAAGCCGCGAGGATAAGGAGAGTATGTTCCTCATCTACTCGGAACTTCTCAATTCCCTGGATTCCGGGGCGGTGACGAAGATTACCATCAACAACCGGAGGATGAACAAGGCCAATTTTGAGCAGTCCATCCTCATGCCCATGCAGGAGGATTTCCGGGACGAGTATCGCAGGGAATACAATCAAATGCTGCTTGATAAGGCAACCGGAGCAAACGGGATCACCCAGGAAAAATATATTACCATCTCCGTGGTAAAGAAAGATATTGAGGAGGCCCGCGCCTATTTCTCCCGCGTGGGGGCCGACCTTATTTCCCATTTTGCAGCCCTGGGTTCCAAGTGCGTGGAACTGGACGCTTCCGAACGGCTGCGTATCCTGCACGACTTCTACCGCCAAGGCGAGGAGGCAGAGTTTTCCTTTGACCTGGCGGCTAAGGCGAAGCATGGCCATGATTTCAAGGACTATATCTGCCCGGACAGCATGGAGAAGAACAGCGACTATCTGAAGCTGGGGGATAAGTTCTGCCGGGTACTGTTTCTCAAAGACTACGCCTCTTATATCAAAGATAACATGGTGACGGAGCTTACCGATTTCAACCGCAACCTGATGTTCTCCATTGATGTGGTTCCGGTGCCCACCGATGAGGCCGTGCGGGAGGTGGAGAACCGTCTGCTGGGGGTGGAAACCAATATCACCAACTGGCAGCGCCGCCAGAACGCTAACAACAACTTTTCCGCCGTAGTGCCCTATGACATGGAATTGCAGCGCAAGGAGAGCAAGGAGTTCCTGGACGACCTCACCACCCGCGACCAGCGCATGATGTTTGCGGTGATTACCCTGGCCATCACCGCCGACACCAAGGAGCAGCTTGACAGCGATACCGAGGCGGTGCTTTCCGTGGCAAGAAAGCACATGTGCCAGCTTGCGGTGCTGAAATTCCAGCAGCTTGACGGGCTGAACACAGCCCTGCCCATCGGGGCGAGGAAAATCAATGCGTTCCGCACCCTCACCACCGAAAGTTTGGCGGTGTTCATCCCCTTTAAGGTACAGGAGATCCAGGACAAGGGCGGCATTTACTTTGGAGAGAACGCCATCTCCCACAACCTCATCATGTGCAATAAGGCAAACCTGCTCAACCAGTCCTCTTTTTACCTGGGAGTTCCCGGCGCTGGCAAATCCTTTGCGGTGAAGGAACTCATCGCCTTCCTCATGCTCCATCCAGATTACGCCGAGGACGAAATCCTCGTGTGTGACCCGGAGGGCGAGTTTGGCGCGCTGGTGAAAGCCCTGGGCCGGGAAAAAGCTACGGTGGCCCATCTGGTGGCGGGCGGCAAAGACCGCCTAAACGCCATGTATATGGTAGAGGGCTACGGCGAGCAGAACCCCATCGTGGAAAAAAGCCAGTTTATCATGTCCCTCATTGAGCAGATCGACAAGCGGGGCGTGGGGCCGCAGCACAAATCCATCATCGACCGCTGTACCGCCCTGGTGTACCCGGAGGCGGAAAAGGCCGGGCGGGCCGCCACCCTCTGCGATCTGCGCAACAAGCTGCTGGAGCAGCCGGAGGAAAAGGCAAAGGAGATCGCCCTTTCCCTGGAGCTTTACACCACCGGCTCCCTGGACATCTTTGGCCGGGAAAGCACCGTGGATTTGAGCAAGCCCTATGTGGTGTTCGACATCCACGGCCTGGGTGAGCAGCTAAAGCCAGCCGGTTCCCTCGTCATTACCGACACGATTTTGAACCGCGTGACCCTCAACTGGAAACGGGGCAAGCGCACCCACGTCTTTATCGACGAGTTCCATGTGATGTTTGAAAATGAGCAGAGCGGGATCTTCTTCAACTCTGCGTGGCGGCAGTTCAGAAAACGCGGGGCCTACCCCACAGCCATCACCCAGAATGTGGAGTACCTGCTGGATTCCGTGCAGGCCAGCACCATGCTCAGCAACTCGGAGTTTATTGTTATGCTGAACCAGGCGGCTTCCGACCGGGAAAAGCTCTCCAAGCTCCTCAATATTTCCAGGGAGCAGATGAGCTACGTCACCAATGCGGACGCAGGCTGCGGCCTGATCCGTTACGGCAGCGCCCTGGTGCCCTTTGTCAATCGGTTCCCGCGCAGCACAAAGTTGTATGCCTTGATGACCACCAAGCCCGGCGAGGGCGTGTTCGGCGGAGAGGAGGTTTTCGTTGATTGAGTTTTATGTTGGAACATGAAGATTACGGATGATAGGACGGTATTTGGAAAGGCGTGTTTGCTGTTACAGGTGAATATGCCTTTTCCTTATGTAAAAACGGCAAAAGTCATATGAGAATAAAACTTATTACCAGAAAGGAAAAAATCAGTATTGAACTTGTTTTTGAAAGGACACGAGGCAACCTGTTTTTACAATCAGATTTATTGCATGGACTGCATGGAACTGTTAGCCGAAATCCCGGACGGCGCGGTATCTTTGATCCTTACCGACCCGCCCTATGGTATTTCCTATCAAAATCATTTTGCCAAGCATCCCCATCCTCTGCTGACAGGTGATACAGGAATTGACTACAAACAACTGGCACGGGAGAGTTACCGCATTTTACAGCATAACGCCCATGCCTATTTTTTTACCCGTTTTGACTGTTACCCAGAACACTATGCTTGTCTGCAGGAAGCTGGATTCCAGATTAAAAATTGTCTGGTAATCGAAAAGAACACCATTGGTGGCCTGGGGGATTTACAAGGGAGTTTTGCCAACAATGCGGAATGGCTTATATTTTGCCAGAAAGGGCGGCGGGCGTTCAACCACACCACACTTCTGCAAAACCGGAAAAAGGAAGGAACCTTATTCCATGCCGGACGTAGTCCCAGCAAGAAGTATAAAACGCGCTTCCCTGCCTGTTGGTTTGGCGAAGAATATCCCAAGGCAACCTACAATTCAACCTGGCAGAAAAAGAATCAGATTTTTCATCCTACGGTGAAAAATACCGAGTTCCTTTCGTGGCTGATTCAGTTATCCAGTATGCCGGGGGAGTTGATTTTTGACGGCTATATGGGAACCGGCAGCACCGCTTTGGCTGCCATTCAGACCGGCAGGCTCTATTTGGGTACGGAAATTCAGCCAGAATACTATGCGCTGGCAAAGCGGCGCATACAGGAGGTGAAAATGCCATTGGTCAGAAAAGGAAGCGATTCGTATGGAACTTATTTTTGAAAGGACAGTTTTGATATGAACAGACTTAATATCCGGTTTGCGTCCTCAGAACACCGGGATTTCTTTTTGGATATGATGAGCGAGGCCAAGCGGAACGACTGTTACCACCGGGCCTTTTTCTATGTCATGGGGATCGCCCCGGAAACAAGGGCCAACATCCGCCAGATGTTTGATTTTGGGCAGGACTGTATTGAACCGGAGGGTATGAACGGCGGCTGGCAGACCAGCGGCACCGTCCGGGTGTGCCGCCTTGCCTTCAATCTCTGGAACGGCTATACCGACCCGGAGCACAGCAACGCCTATTCCCCGGAGGACTTGTTCTGCTGTGAGTTTGGCCCCTACTTCATGGAGGGCATAAAAATCCGTTACCCGGAATACTGCCGGGAACTGCCGCCTGCCAGAAAGCAGGAGGCCCCAGCCCGGTAAACCGCTTTGATAGGAGGAACAGAAAATGGCTGAACTAACCTACACCCTGGGGGAACACCCCCAGATCAAGGAGCTTCTCTCCGTACTGGAGCAGAACAACCTTCAAAAGCAAAAGGAAGAAGTGCAGGCCCTGGTGGGCTATATGGACAGTCTGGAGGGGAAGCTGGCTCAGATGATGGAGGAAATGAAAGAAATGCGCCTGGAGGTAGGCAAGCTCCACGACAAGGGAATCCGCGCCCGGTGCGCCCAGCTTGTGACGGCGACGGAAGGAAAAATCCAGCAGACCCGGACGATGGTTTTCACCGCCAAGGCAAATCTTATTTCCTCTGCCGGGCGCATGGTGCAGACCTTTCGGGGAAAAGGGCGCTCCGCCCTGCGTCAAGCGGTGCAGGCTTTGCGGATTCCCGCCGTTCTCTCCCGGATGGAGCGCGGCTTCTCTCACGCTGGCAGGGCGATGGAACAGTGTGCCGGGAAGTTGGATGTGATCCGGGCGGAATTGCACCAGGCGGGAAGCCACATGAAAAGCGCCGGACGCGCCCTTGTAGGCAAAGAAGTACAGCAGGCTCAGGAGTTGGAGGCCGATAAGGGTGTGCTTGCTAAGCTGCGGGGCCTATTTCTGTCCTGCGGCAAGATCTTTTCCGGGATGGAACGCGGCGCGGGCCGGTTGGCGGAAAAAGCAGGCGGTGAGAGATTTTCCGTAAAATCGGAACTTCGGGGGCTGAGAGCGGCACCGGCTGCACCGCACCGGCAGGCGGCCGGCAAAGAGCAGGCGCGATAAGGAGGGTAAAGAAAATGAGTAATAAAGTGAAAACCAGACTGATGATCGCAGGGGCGGCCTTTTGTGCCGCCCTTTTCCTTTTCTCCGGGGCTATGCTGGCCCGCGAATACCTCGACCAGAAACAGAGCGCCGAAGCCTTTGAGGAAGTGGCGGAACTGGTGAAAGAGGATACAGAACTTCCATCTCTGGAAGCTGCCGACACCCCGGAACAGACCCCGAAGAAAGTAACTGCGTTTGAAAAGTATGCGGAGGTGTACGCCCAGAACAGCGACCTGGTGGGATGGATTTCCATTCCCAGCACCCGGATTGATTATCCGGTCATGCAGACCAAGGACAGCCCGGATTTTTACCTCAAACACGCCTTTGATAAATCGTACAGCAGCTATGGGGTGCCTTATATCCAGGAAAACTGTGACATCGGCCTGTCCGACAATCTGGTGCTGTACGGCCACCACATGAACAACGGCTCGATGTTCTCCGACCTGTGCAAATACGAGAGCGAGGATTTCTACCGGGAGCATACGATCATCCATTTTGACACGCTGGATGGCTTTGGGGAGTATGAGGTGGTCGCCGCCTTTAAGACGGTGGCTTATTCCGAGGACGGCTTCAAGTATTACCACTTTGTCCATGCGGAGAGCGCCGAGGCTTTTGATGAGTATATTGCCCAGTGCAAGGCGCTGGCCCTCTATGATACGGGCGTGACTGCGGAATATGGCGACCAGCTTATCACCCTCTCCACCTGCGAATATTCCCGGCCAAACGGCAGGATGGTTGTGGTGGCTAAGAAGATTGAGGCATAAGGGCGCGCCCGCCCTGGGAAGGAGGTGAAGCCTATGGGTAAGGGCATTAAGACAAGGAATGTTGCCGAAAAGGGCATTAAAGCGATTGACAAGGCGGCGGTTGCTTCCGAACGGATGAAGGAGGCATATATCCGCACCAAAGACAAGGGCGAGCATGGCCTGTATGCAGAGGAAGGCTCTCCCGGCGAGTATGCGTCCGACCGTGTTTCTTCTGGGGTTGAAAATACAGCCCGTGAAGCTATCCACCAATTTGACAAGCAGGGCCGAAAAGGGGTTAAGACCACCAAAGAGAACATTTCCAAGGTAAAAGAAAAAATCCAGAAGTGCAGGGTCGCAGCCGAACAGCCTAAAAAACAAGCGGAGAAACAGGCGGCAAGGCAGACCAGACGGTCGGCAGACCGTGTTTCGGAGCCGGTGAAAACCATCCGGCAGGAGCGCGGAGCTGTTAAGACCCTGGATCGGGGCCAGAAAAGCATAAAAACGGTGGACAGGAGCCGCAAGACCATCAAGCAGGCGTCCTCTACCGCCAAAGGGACGGTAAAAACAGCCAGTAAATCCATCAAAACAGCGGAAAAGACAGCCAAGGCCAGTATCAAGACGACACAGCAAGCGGCAAAGGCTGCCCAGAGGACAGCCCAGGCCACGGCCAGGGCCGCCAGAGCTGCCGCCCATGCTGCCCGCGCTGCGGCGAAAGCGGCTGTGACTGCGGCAAAGGTGGCGGTCAAGGCTACCATCGCGGCGGTGAAAGCCATTATAGCTGCAACCAAGGCGCTGATCGCGGCCATCGCTGCGGGAGGCTGGATTGCGGTGCTGGTCATTATCGTGATCTGCCTCATTGGTTTGATTATCGGCTCCTGCTTTGGGATTTTCTTCTCTGGGGAGGACTCCGGCACCGGACAGACCATGCAGACCGCCGTGCAGGAGATCAATACCGAATACCAGGAAAACCTTGACGAGATTAAAGCGGCCCACAGCTATGACGTGCTGGAGATGTCCGGGAGCCGGGCGGTTTGGAAAGAGGTTCTGGCGGTTTACGCGGTAAAAACTACCACCGACCCGGACGCTGCCCAGGAAGTGGCCACTATGGACGATTCCAAAAAGCAGCTCTTAAAGGATATTTTCTGGCAGATGAATGAAATCTCGTCCAGTACCGCTACCCAGACGGAAACCATCATTGAAACCTCAGATGATGGAAATGGAAATATCGTAGAAACGGAAACGACTGTCACCCGCACTTATCTGTATATCACCGTCAGCCATAAGACTGCGGAGGAGATGGCCAATCAGTTCGGTTTTGACGAAGATCAGCGGGAACAGATGGCGGAGCTTCTGGATGACGAGAATAATTCCCTTTGGTCACAGGTACTCTATGGTATTACCGGAGGCGATGGCGAGATCGTTACCGTGGCGCTTTCCCAGGTGGGGAACACAGGCGGCGCTCCCTATTGGAGCTGGTACGGCTTTAACAGCCGGGTGGAATGGTGCGCCTGCTTTGTGAGCTGGTGTGCCAATGAGTGCGGTTATATCGACGCCGGTGTTGTTCCGAAGTTTGCGGCCTGCGCGTCCCAGGGTGTACCCTGGTTCAAGGAGCGCGGGCTGTGGCAGGATAACAGCTACGAGCCGCGCCCCGGCGACATCATCTTTTTCGATTGGGATGATGGAGGCCAGGATGGTTCTTCCGACCATGTGGGGATTGTGGAGAAAGTGGAGAATGGCCGTGTCTACACCGTAGAGGGCAACTCTGGTGATTCCGTGCGGCAGAACAGCTATCCCATTGGGTACTATGAGATTTATGGGTACGGCACCCCGGCCTATTAACAACCTCAAAAAAGAAAAGCCCAGCCGTGCAGTGCGGCTGGGTACATAAAGCTGCTGGAGAAATAAAGCAAGAGCATACCTTGAGGAAATGGCACGGTATCAATATCTTGCCCTTGCCTATCTTTTCCTGCCTTTTATGTGCTCAACCCAAAATACTGTTGACAAGGCAACCGATCCGTGCTATCATATCGGTGATATATATCGGTGATATATATCGGTGATATGTTGGATGGAAAGGAATATTTAGATATGGCTGAGCACACAGAAACCCAACGTAAAATTCTTGAAATTGGGAAACGGGAATTTTTAACGAAAGGCTTTAAGGATGCCTCGCTCCGCAGTATCGTTAAGGAAGCTGGCTTTACTCAGGGGGCGTTTTATGGATATTATCCGGACAAAGCAGCGCTTTTTGAGGCGCTGGTCTCCGAGCCTGCAGATGGCCTGATGGAGCAGTTCAAGGCGGCGCAACAGGCACATTTCGAGTTGATTCCGGAGGATAAAGCGGCTCAAAGCAGAGAATTATCAACAGATTATTTAAATCATTTTATCAATTTTATCTACGACAATTTTGATGCTTTCAAATTGGTGATATGCTGTTCCGAAGGAACAAAGTACTCCAGTTATATTCATGATCTGGTAGAAATTGAAGTTACCCAGACAGAACTTTATTATGAACGGCTTCGACAGCTTGGCAAGCTGGAGGGGACTGTCAGCCGTGAACTTCACCACATGATTACAAGCGCCTATTTCACCGCTGTTTTTGAAACGGTGGCTCATGATATGACGAGAGAACACGCAATTCAATATGTAAATGAACTTGCCACTTTCTTTAACTGCGGCTGGGAAGGCATGTTAAGGCTCAAATGAGCCTTAATTTTCACTCTAAAGGTTAGCTTCACCTAACCAAAAAATCAGGAGGTTATTAGTGTGAAAGTTAGTACAGTTCGGGTATCAAGTGAAAAAGGGCGCAGGAAAACGCCCCTGCAAACAAGCAATTTTGCAAGGTGAAAGGATATTCCAAAACATCTACGCCACAGATAACCCGTGTTTTTCCAGGAAGCGTGTTGCCTGCTTAATTGCTTTGGCAAGCTGCTGTTCCTTCAAATGTTCGGGCATATCAATTTTGAAAAGGTCAACAGGGTTCCATACCTCGCCGGTGCAAAACATCGAGTAGATTGCCGTTAGGATCATTCTGGCAATGGCAATAATGGCCCGCTTCTTGCCACGGCGCTTTGCAATTCTCTCATATTTCAGCTTGTAGTAAGGATTGCTGTTATTCTTTACCGCAGCGTGAGCCACCTGCACCAACACAGGCTTGAGGTAAACACCCGCACGGGAGATACGCACAGACTTCTTCTTTCCAGCGGATTCATTGTTGCCGGGAGTTAATCCGGCCCAACAACAGAGCCTCTTGGAGGAACCAAACTGGTTCATATCCGTGCCGATTTCGGAGATGACGGTAATTGCGGATTTCCGGTCGATACCCGGAATGGTGCAAAGAAGATTGATCTCACCTTCGTATTTGGCAACCATCTCATTAACACAGGTATCTATCTTGGCAATCAGCTTTTCAATGAAATCATAATGCTCACGAACAATTTTGATACGAGCCTTCTGCTCGTCAGCGATGGAGAAACCTTCAATGGACTCCAACACTTGTTCCGCCTTCTTTTTAAGAGAGCACTGTAACAGGGAAACGCAATGTTCCGGGTCAAAGGATCCGTCGGATGTGAGGTAATCCGTAATGGCGGTTGCGGATTTGCCAAACATATCGGACACAACGCAATCCAATGCCACATTGCAGACAGTAAATGCATTCTGGAAACGATTTTTCTCGCTGCTTTTCATAGAAACCAGCTTATAGCGGTAGCGGGTAAATTCCCGCAGAATGCGGATATTCCGATCTGGGATGAAGCTGCTTTTTACAAGCCCAATACGAAACAGATCACCGATCCACTTGGAGTCTTTTGTATCATCCTTGTTTCCCTTCACAGCCTTTACCCATTTGGGGTTGGCAATCACGACTTGAATACCACGCTTTTCAAGAATGTTAAACACAGGAACCCAATACTTTCCGGTGGATTCCATACAGACATCCAGGCAGTTGTGTTCCAGTAACCAATCTGCAAAACGGTTCAAATCTGAATTGAATGTACTGAAACGCTTTTTCTGATAGTGGGGCTGCAAGCTGTCTGCGGGCGTGGTGATGATGGTAGCAACCACGAATGTTTTGTGAACATCTACACCGCAGCAGGTTGGAAATACGACTTTCACAGTAAAACCTCCTCATAAGTAATGGTGAGGAGAATGCAGTGACTGAACTGCCAAGCATTTAACAGGTGTTAAAACAATCCTTAGTGTACGGGTTCCGAACGCCGCTTATTTGTGCTTGAAAAGGCTGTTCCGGCACTGATTATCATACTGTTTTGAGTTCTGCATGCAATCTACGACTCACCTCACCGTGCGTTGTAGTGTGCATTCTCCTCTGGTCTATTTTATATGAAAGGCGGTCGTTTGTCTGCACTCTTTCATTCCTATTTGTGCGGACGCATAGCGGCCGAATGGTTGATTATCATGAACAAAAAATCACAGAAACTGCAAACACGGGATTTTATTTCCGTCGGTATCTTCTCGCTTATTTATTCGGCTGTCGCATTTATCATCGGTGGAATTGCGCAGATGACGCCCATTACTTTCCCGTTCATGCCAATGATCGTAGCTTTGTTTACAGGAACCGTATTTATGCTCTACATAGCAAAAATTCCCAAAAGAGGGGCTATCACAATTCTTGGAATTATTTCGGGTATTCTTTTGTTCATTACCGGGATGTTCTGGATGATGTCAGCATTTTTTGTGGTGTTAGGTATTATCGCAGATTTTATCTGCGCGTCCGGTGGATTTAAATCTTTTAAAAGAAATATGACGGCTTATTGCTTATTTGCGTTATCTCCTATGGGAGCCTATGTTCCAATGGCTATTATGCCCGCGCAGTTTGACGAGTTTATGAGCAAAAAAGGAGATGTATCTTCTTTCGCTGGTGTAATTGATTCTATTGGCGCAAACTGGTGGGCTATCCCGGCGATGCTGATTGGGACAATTCTCTGTGCTTTCATTGGCGGCTTTATTGGCAAAAAACTGCTGAAAAAGCATTTTGAAAAGGCGGGGATTGTTTAAATGAAGATAGATCCCCGCACAAAATTACTTATTTTAGCTATAACCAGTATTTCCGTCTTTCTGAACGGGAGTATTACGATTGAGTGTATTTTTGCCGCATTACCTTTTTTACTGTTGCTCAGTACAAAGAAGATTTATACGGCTTTAAAATATGCAGCATTGTTTCTTGCCTTACTGGCAATTCAGCTTTGGCTTGTTCCTTTATTGCCAGTGAGTGCTGGCGGCATTATTTATATGTTTGCAGTTTACATTCGCAAGCTGATCCCCTGTTTTATGTTAGGGAGTCTGCTTATTTCTACCACGCGTGTCAGCGAATTTTTAGCTGCGGTTGGAAAGCTCCGCTTGCCGAAAGGGTTCACGATTTCTCTTTCTATCACTCTGAGGTATTTTCCTACGATGGGGGAAGAATGGAATTCGATTAAGGATGCAATGGCTCTGCGGGGAATACCTGTAACAGCCGCAGGGATTCTCCGCCATCCTATGCGGACGATGGAGTATGTTTATGTCCCCATGCTGGTATCTGCTTCTAAAATATCGGATGAAATTACACAGGCAGCCATTACAAGAGGCATTGATCATGTACAAAGACGTACCTGCATGGAGACCGTTCGTTTTCATGTGATGGATATGCTGGTTTTGGTTGCGTATATAACCGTGATTGTTCTTGCGTTCCTGGCAAATGGAAAGGGGTGGTTCTGATGATTTCTTTAAAAAACGTTTCCTTTTCTTATGATGGGAAGGAGAATAATGGGCTGCATAATGTTTCTCTTGAGATTCCAAAAGGGCAATGTGTTTTGCTGTGCGGGGGAAGCGGCTGTGGAAAGACTACAATTACACGCCTGATTAACGGGCTTATTCCACATTTTTTCAGTGGAGAACTGTCAGGTGAAATTTCTGTATGTGGGCTGGATGTAACGAAAACAGATATTGCGGATATTTCAGACTATGTAGGCTCTGTTTTTCAGAACCCACGCACACAGTTTTTTAATACAGATACAGACAGTGAGATTGTGTTTGGTTTGGAGAATCGAGCCTTACCACAAGAGAAATTAAAAATGTGCCTTGAGAAAACCAGCCGTGAATTAAATTTGTCTGTACTCCGTAAAAGAAATATTTTTGAACTTTCAGGCGGTGAGAAACAGAAGATCGCTTTTGCTTCTGTTTATGCAACGGAATCAGAAATCTTTGTCTTAGACGAACCATCCTCTAATTTGGATATGGGAGCCATTGAAGAGCTGACTGATCTGCTTCAAAGAGTGAAAGCGCAGGGAAAAACGATTATTATTGCGGAACACAGGCTCTGGTATCTGATGGATGTTGCAGATCGTGTTGTTTATATGCACGGAGGGAAAATTCTGAAGGATATGACGCTTACCGATTTTCAGGCATTGCCTGAAAGTGAGATTCTTGCCATGGGGCTTCGGTGCAGAAACCTGTCTCATGTAAAGAAAACTGCTATCGCTCCAAAAACAAGCAGTAATGAGTTAGAAGTGCAGGGAATATCAGTCCGTCTTGGAAAACAGACAATCTTCCAAGATCTGAGTTTTACTGCTCATGGCGGAGAAGTCATTGCTGTTGTTGGGAAAAACGGTGTGGGAAAAACAACGCTTGCCCGTGTCTTGTGTGGATTACAAAAAAATGATAGTGGGACTGTTTTGCTGCAGGGAAAGGCTCTCGCGGAGAAACAGCGGAGAAAGTGTTCTTACATGGTTATGCAAGATGTGGGGCATCAACTGTTTACGGACAGCGTAGAAGCTGAGTGTTTACTTGGTGTGAAAGCCCCAGACACCGCAGCCGTTGAAAAGGCGCTTGAATGGCTTGATCTGTTGGATTTCAAAGACCGGCACCCTCTCTCCCTTTCGGGGGGACAAAAGCAGCGCCTTGCCGTAGCGGTCAGTCTGCTTTGCGAAAAGGAGTTATTGATTTTTGACGAACCCACCAGTGGGCTTGATTTAAAAAGTATGCAGGAGGTGGGGAGGCTTGCAAAAGAATTGTCCGCACAGGGGAAGATACTGCTGATTATTACCCATGATTATGAATTTATCCAGACGATTTGCTCTCGTGTGCTGGTCTTAGAGGATGGGAAAATATCAGATGATTTATCCGGAGCCATGCGCGGAACGGTTTTAGAAAAAATGAAAGGAGCAGGAAATGGAACAGGAAAAAAATAACACATTCAGTTGGGTCCTGCGGTTTGCAACACAGTGCAAAGGGAAAATGACAGCCTCTGTCTTACTGGCGGTACTTGGTTCTGTGTGCGGGATTGTACCCTATTTTGCGGTTTCACAGATTGTGATCCAGATATGCGGTCAAAATTATGACCTTATCCCCATTGGTTTCTGGGCGCTTGCCGCACTTCTCGGCTATCTGGGGAGCACCTGGTTTGGAACGGTTTCTACCATACTCAGCCATCGCTCGGCTTTTACAATTTTAAAGAATATCCGGACAGAATTAACAGCGAAGCTCTCCTGTGTACCCATGGGTTATATTCTGGATACACCTTCCGGTAAATTCAAGACCCTGCTGGTGGATACGGTGGAAAAGCTGGAGCTGCCGCTGGCACACATGATACCAGAACTGACAGCGAATATTCTTGTTCCAGTCCTGATGTTGATATATCTTTTTATCCTGGACTGGCGCATTGCCTTGATTTCGCTGATTACAATCCCTATTGGACTTGTGTGCTACATGGGGATGATGAAGGACTATGCAAAGCGGTATGACCGTGTACTGACTGCGGGGAAAAATATGGATGCCGCCATTGTGGAATATATCGGCGGCATTGAAGTCATCAAAGCTTTTAACCAGAGCACTGCCTCTTATGGCAGGTATATGGATGCTGTAACAGAAAATGAAGCGGCAAAGACGACCTGGTTTAAGCAGACCAACAGCTTCTATGTGGCGGGTATTTCTATTATGCCGTCCTGTCTGCTGGGCGTATTGCCTTTAGGTGCCTATCTGTATATACAGGGCAGCCTGGAAACGCCGGTTTTAATTACCTGTGTGATCCTCGCCCTTGGATTAGTCAAGCCACTGATCCAGGCACTGCAATATACGGACAGTCTTGCCATGGTGGATTCCACGGTTAAAGAGATTGCCGGGCTTTTGGAAACAGAGGAAATGCAACGGCCGGAGGAACGGGTAACACTTCCTAATTCTCATATATCTTTCCGGAATGTTTGCTTCGGATATGGAAATACGGAAGTATTGCACCAGATCAACTTTGATGCGGTACCGGGCGGTATGACGGCGATTGTGGGACCCTCCGGCTCAGGCAAGTCAACGGCGGCGCGCCTCATCGCTTCTTTCTGGGAGGCGGACAGCGGAGAAGTACAGATTGGCGGAGTAGATGTGCGGAACATCCCGCTCTCACAGGTCATGGATACCGTGGCTTATGTGTCCCAGGACAATTTTCTGTTTCATCTGTCCGTGAAGGAAAATATCCGCATGGGGAAACCGGGGGCGACGGACGAAGAAATTGTAAGCGCCGCAAAGCAGGCGAGCTGCCATGAATTTATTTCTGCCCTGCCGAAGGGATATGATACGCTGGTGGGAGACGGCGGCGGGAGCCTGTCCGGTGGGGAGCGCCAGCGCATTGCCATTGCCAGGGCGATCTTAAAAAACAGCCCCGTGGTGGTACTGGATGAGGCTACCGCATTTACCGACCCGGAGAATGAGGCTGTTATTCAGGCATCGATCAATGAACTGGTAAAAGGGAAAACGTTGATTGTCATTGCCCACCGTCTTTCTACCATCGTGGGCGCAGATAAGATACTGGTAATGGATCAAGGGTGCATCAAAGGCCAGGGAACGCACAAAGAGTTGTTAAGGAACAATTCTCTTTACAGAGAGCTGTGGACCGCGCATATCAGCGCGAAAGATATGGGAGAGGAGGCGCCTGTATGATTCAACTGATGAAACGACTGCTGGAATTTTCGGGAAAACAGCGAAAGAATTTGATTGCTTCTTTTGTCTTCAATCTGCTGGATTCTGTTTTTGAGATGATGCCCATCATGGCGATCCTTACGGTACTTTCAGGGCTGCTTTCAGTGGCGGAGGGCGGCGTCATGCCGGTTTCCACCATCTGGGTATCCCTTGCCATTATGGTGGTAAGCATTGCCGGACGGATCTTTTTTAATAACCTATCCTGTATCAGGAGAACGCTTGGCAGCTTTTCCATGTGTTCGGAAAAACGGCTGGAAATCGGCGAACATATGAAACATGTTCCTATGGGGTATTTCAATGAAAACCGGCTGGGTGAGATCGTAGCCGCCGTGACGACCACACTTGGAGATATTGAGAGTAACGCCGTCATGGTTCTGGAAAAAGTAGCGGGAGGCTTTATCCATGCCCTTGTCATAGGCGTTTGGCTGCTTTTTTATGAATGGCATATCGGACTTTTGATGTTTGCGGGGCTGGCCGTTTCTATGCTGGTCTATGGGGGAATCCAGAAAGCAGGTAAAAGGCTGTCTCCCAGACGGCAGGCCGCACAGGCGAATCTTGTGACGGGTTTTCTGGAATATATCCAGGGAATGGGCGTCGTGAAAGCCTTTGGATTGGGAGAAATGTCGGGAAAAGCGGTCAATCAGGCAATCGGGGAAAGTGCGGACGCCAACATCATTCTGGAAAGTGTCTTTTCCTCGCTGACCGGCGTTTATCAGACGATCTTCAAGCTGGCAAAATCCGCAATCTTAGTCGTTGCTCCTTATCTGATGCTGGGCGGTGAGATCACACCGGTCAAGTGCCTGCTTCTGCTGGTGTCAAGTTTTATGATCTACTCCAGTGTGGAGCTAGTGGGAAGTATGGCCTCCGTTGCCCGTGTCATCGATGCCTCCCTGGACCGTATGGAGGCCGTTATGGATACGCCGGTACTGGATGAACATGGCGGGGATATTCCACTGGATCACTATGACATTGAGCTTGCCCACGTTTCCTTTGCCTACGGACAGGAAAATGTGCTGCAGGATGTAAGCGCGATCATTCCTGAAAAAACAACCTGCGCCATCGTAGGGCCTTCCGGCTCCGGCAAAACGACCCTTGTAAGCCTCATTGCCCGTTTTTGGGATGTGCAGGAAGGGAAAATCTGTGTGGGCGGACATGATGTAAAAGATTTTACCTGCGACAGTCTGCTGAAAAATTTTTCCATTGTGTTCCAGAATGTTTATCTTTTTGAGGATACCATTGAAAACAACATCAAATTCGGCAGGCTGGACGCCACCCGGGAAGATGTGATCGAGGCGGCGAAAAAGGCGTGCTGCCATGAGTTTATATCGGCATTGCCGGAAGGCTACCATACCCTTGTAGGCGAGGGCGGAGCCTCCCTTTCCGGTGGGGAGCGCCAGCGCATTTCTATTGCCCGGGCCATCTTAAAGGATGCGCCGATTATCATTTTAGACGAAGCCACCGCCAGTGTGGACCCGGAGAATGAGCGGGAACTGCAGGCGGCGATTGCGGAGCTGACAAAAGACAAGACGATCATTATGATTGCCCACAGGCTCTCCACAGTCCGGAATGCCGACCAGATTCTTGTTTTGGATAAGGGCCGGATTGTCCAACGCGGCACGCACAGGGAACTGATGGAAGAACAGGGGCTGTACCGCCGTTTTATTCAGATGCGGGAGACGGCAATCGGCTGGAACCTTGGAAGAAAAGAAAAGCTGCAGGCAAATGATTAAAAGAAAGATCAGGAGGAAATTTCAATGAAAACAACGCAGAAATGGAATGTCAGGGATGTAATCACCACGGTGCTGCTTACGGTGCTGCTCATCGTCATACAGCTTATTGTGAATATGGTCTGCATGGCAAACGATTTTGTCAGCATGGTGCTGTCGGTGGGCTTTACCATGTTTTTGTGCGCCCCGGTTTATTTTCTCGTGGTAAGCCGGGTACATAAGCGTTTCGTGACGCTGATTTACATGACTATACTGGGGCTTGTGTTCCTCATCATGGGAAACTGGTATCTGCTGCCGTATTATATTGTGGTGGGGATCATCTGTGAGGCGATTCTTTGGAGGGATGGCTGGAAATCAAAAAAGAAAATGACGGCGGCCTGGTCGGTGGCAAGCCTGTTGTACAACGGCGTGAATCTTCTGCCGATCTGGTTTTTCTGGGATACCTACGAAGCCTTTGCCCTCTCCAGCGGCATGGAGCAAAGCTACATTGATTCCTTTGTCCGTTATTATACCTCCCCGGGATGGCTTGCGTTCATCATCCTCTTTACCGTGCTTGGCGGCTTCCTCGGTAGCCTGGTGGGCGGGAAGCTGGTGAACAAGCATTTCAAAAAAGCGGGAGTCCTCTGATGGGCCGCAGGAATCTTGCCGTCCCGGTGAAGCTGTGGGCACTGGCCTGTACGATCATCGGCATATCCCTGACTACCGATACTTTACTGACCTGCGTTCTGACAGTCGCGGGATTCATTTATCTGGGAGTGCAGCGAAACTGGCGTTTCCTGCGCTCCATGGCAGCTTTCTACGCAGCGCTTGGGATTCTGTTGTACCTGATCCGGTTCCACGATTTCCATCCGGCGGTATTTTCGGAATTTTATGTGCTGATGTTCTGGAACCTGACGCCGGTGTTTCTGGTATCATGGGATCTGATTACCACGCCGCCCGGAGAGCTGGCAGCCTTTTTATCCCGTATCCACACGCCGAGTCCTGTCATTCTGGGCCTACTGGTCATGTTCCGTTTTTTTCCGACTATGAAGTCGGAATTGCGGAGTGTCTGGCTTTCCATGCGCAACCGGGGATTGACCACGCCGATCCAGCTTGCGGGGCATCCGGCGGCATCCTGTGAGTATGTGCTTGTCCCCTTGCTGCTGCGCTGTCTGCAGATTGCCGATCAACTTTCGGTCTCTGCGGTGGCCCGTGGGGCGGAGCGTCCCGGAAAGCGGGGCAGCTATTATGGAAAGAGGTCCGATGCCTTGGATGGTATCTGTCTGGCGCTCTGGACTGGGGCGACGGCGGTATTTCTCTTTGCGGGAGGTGTACGGATATGATTGTTCTTAAGGATGTGTCATTTCAATATGAAGGCTGCGAAGAGGGTGTTCATGGGATTGACCTTACTGTTTGCGACGGGGAATGTGTCGTGCTGACAGGCCCTTCCGGCGGCGGGAAAACGACGCTGACAAGGCTGCTCAACGGTCTGGCTCCGTCCTATTATCAGGGAACGAAAAAGGGTGACCTCTGGATAAACTATACAGAGATTGCTTCTCTTCCCGCTTGGAAGATTGGACAGGAGATTGGCAGCGTATTTCAGGATCCCAAGAGTCAGTTTTTTTCCTCGGAACTTGCGGGGGAGGTTGCCTTTGCTTGTGAAAATTATGGGATGGCGAAACAGGAAATACGGAAACGCACGGATGAGGCTATCGCTTCCATGGGATTGGAGACCCTGCGGGCGCGTCCTCTGGATGTGCTGTCCAGCGGCGAGAAACAGCGGGTGGCGGTTGCTTCGGTCTACGCACTGCGCCCCCATACCTATGTCTGCGATGAGCCCACGGCCAACTTGGACAGCGAGGGAGCTACAAGGCTTGCGGGCATACTTCGGAAATTGAAAGACGAGGGAAACACCCTGATTATAGCGGAGCACCGGCTGGCATGGCTAAGCGGTATCGCCGACCGTTTCGTCTATGTTTCAGAAGGAACCATCCAGTGGGAAAAAACGCCGGCGCAGATGAGGGAACTTTCAGAGGAAGAACGAAAGCGGTACGGTCTGCGGGAAGTCACGGAAACAGAGGCTTCCCTGCCGGGGGTTCCTGCAAACGCCGGGGAGGAACATTTTTTCTGCCGGAATCTGACCTGCAGGCGCAAAAAGCTCCTTATTTTTGAAAATCTGAATCTTTCTCTGCCCGCCGGGAAGATCACCGCCCTGACTGGCAGAAACGGCGCGGGAAAAACTACCCTTGCCATGGTTCTGGCGGGGCTGCAAAAGCAGAGCGGTGGGGAAATTTATATCGGCGGAAAAAAGCTGCCTGCCGGGAAGCGCAGAAAAGTGGTGTGGTACAGTTCCAACGACACAGGAACCCAGTTTTTTACCACCAGCGTCACGGAGGAATTGCTGCTCCATTCCGATGCTTCCTCCGGGCGGCTGGAACATGCCAGAACATTGTTGAAAACACTGGGGTTGTATGCCTACAAGGATACACACCCGGCTGCCCTTTCTGGCGGCCAGAAGCAGAGACTTTCTATCGCCTGCGGCTTGTTATCCGGAAGGGAAATCCTGCTTTTCGACGAACCCACGTCCGGGCTGGACGGGGGAAACATGCGAAAAATCGCTGCCGTATTGACAGTAGCCGCAGCCGAAGGCAAAACGATAGGGGTCATCACCCATGATAAGGAGTTGATGCAGGCATGCTGCGATTTTCGATGGAAACTGGGGTAATGAACACTGACAATAAGATGTGCAACATATCTTTGGCTTCTTCTATGGAGGACTATTTGGAAGCCGTTCTTGTACTCCAACAAAAACACGGTTATATCCGGTGTGTGGATGTAGCAGGGTATTTAGGCGTGACGAAGCCTTCTGTGAGCCGGGCGGTCAAGGAACTGTCTAAAAAGAAATGCCTGCTAAAAAAGGACGATGGCACACTCTCCCTCACAGAGCAGGGCCGACAGATCGCCCAGCAAATCTATGAAAAGCACCAGTTTTTTACAAAGCAGCTTATTGAAGCCGGGGTTCCCCGTGATATTGCAGTGCAAGACGCTTGCAGGCTGGAACACGTTATTAGTGAAACAAGTTTCAATAAACTAAAAGAAGCTGCCTGGATGAAAGCCCAGGAGGTGATACCATCGGAGAAATAATCATTATGAAGCTGAACGAGGAAGAAAAAAAGGTTTTTGAAGATTTCCTTTCATTTTTGCAGCTTCATCCAGAACTGAAAAAGTGGGAGTTTACCTCGGAGCCGGTGCTATCTCTCTCCGATCTTGAGATTGATCCCAGCCAAAGGCTGGTGCGCTGTAATCAGAAAGAAGTGGCCTTAACAACAAAAGAATATAATCTCCTTTGTCTGCTGGCAGTTAATAATGGGCGGGTATTAAGCTATTCCCAAATCTATGAAAAGGTGTGGGGCGAAACTCTAACTGTCAATGAACGAGGCACCGTAGGCTACCATGTCCGAAACCTACGCAAAAAACTTTATTCCGCTGATCCGCACCATTCCTTTATCATCGAGAGTATTCGTGAAATCGGGTATCGCTTTCAAACAACTTCATAATATCCACAAAGCGCAGTCTTGATAGAGGCTGCGTTTTTTCTTTCCTTAAAATGCGGTCATTCGGGACAATTTTTCAAATCTCATATCTTGTCGCTTGTGTTTGACAAATCACACACGGGACGTGTCTAAACTTGCGATGAAACTATGCAAATCCTCTTTGAAACCTCGCTGTTTCCTCTTTTTTATACATTATACTACCTCTATCAACATTTCAATTTGGGGAAAGGTGGTGGTGCTTGTCAGCTTATCCCCATAAGGGGATAGCATGGAGCCAGAAAGAAAAAAGCCGGGCGGCTTCCCGCCCAAAACCAAACAAAAACCGTATTTCGTACATACCGCAGTCCTTACGGGGATTGCGGTATTTTTTTGTTCGACAGGCTTTTTTCTTTTCTCCGGGCCTTACCCATCATCAGGCAAAAACCAACAGCCGAGCGCACGCGCCTTTTGGTGTGTGCACTTTTACTTTGTCGGGAAATGCGGTTTTCTGGTATTTCCCTGCGGGACAAGCCTTCCATGTTGCAGAGGGCCGCCGTCCGTCTGGATTTCTTCTTGAAATTCAGACGAAACGGAGGTACACAGCGTGGACGCTGGCAAAAAAAGAATATGGATTCGCGGCCAATTTATCGAGGTCACGGATGAAGTGTATGCCGCCTATATGAAGGGCGACCGGAAAATGCGCTACTTTGAGAATGATTTGAAAACCGAGCGGTTCGTTCTCGGAAAGGAGGGCCAGGTGGTGCAGATTATTCCCAGCCGCGAAGATTCTTTAGACCGGCTGATGGATGAAAATGCCCAGCAGTTTTCCGACAGGCAGGAAAGCGTGGAGAGTGTGGTGTTCCGCAAGATGGAAACGGACAGGCTACATACCGCGCTTTCCATGTTGACTCCAGAGGAACAGGCGCTGATCCAGGCTTTGTTCTTTGAGGAAAAGACAGAGCGGCAATACGCAGATGAACTTGGCGTGTACCGCAATGCTGTTCATGTTCGGAAAATGAAGGTTCTCAAAAAACTCAAAAAAATTTTAGAGTAGTGTTGTGCAAACCTCTCACCCAACGGCAAAAAGGGTGAGAGGTTTTTCTATGACCTCTCCCAGAACCTTGAAAATTGCATGCCCATTCATCAGGCACATTCCCGCTGCTTTGGCGAAAGCCAAAGCCCAGACGGTTGCTGCGCGGCGATCTGCCGGGGGAAAACAACGAGACACCACCGAAAAAGAAATGTAGGTCTTAGGTTTGTTCTTCCCGGCAAGGAGCGAGAAACAGCAGACTGTCAGTACCGGGCGGCTCCCGGTACGGCCATGACCGGCAGCGGGGACAATGATACTCCCGTCCAGCCTAACGTCCGAGCGTTGAAGCGGCCACCTTTTTGGCCGTGATCCGTCGCAGGCAATGGGGGCGGTTGCGTGAGAACCACGCGAGGGGTGAGATTCCCCGTGGAGCTGGTGAGCTGCCAGCCGTTTGATGACTTCCCACAGTGTTCCGGGGTGTCGAGGACAAGTAGGAACGCTTTGAAATATGGGCCGTGCGGCAGGACGGGCCAATGAAAACAGGAGAAATGTTTTATCTCTCCCCGGCCTTCATTCTGTTCTGCTGTACGGCCTCTACATAGGCGGCTTTTGCCGCCTGAATTTTCAAAGGGAGGTTAAATACCATGAACAAAACGTACTTGCGCGGCGAAATGTACTATGCCGATCTGGGCCGGGGAATCGGCTCCGAACAGGAAGGACGCCGCCCTGTCCTCATTCTCCAGAACAATACAGGAAACAAATATAGCCCCACCGTCATTGTGGCGGCTATTTCCAGCAAGGTGGACGCAAAGGCAAAGCTGCCCACCCACTATCTGTTAAAGGCAGAGAACGGCCTGGAGCTGCCTTCTCTTGTTCTTTTAGAGCAGCTTCGCACCATTGATAAGAAGCGGTTGGAAACGTACATCGGCAGGCTGGAAGAAAAGCATATCCGCAGAATCAACCATGCCCTGGCAGTCAGCGTAGGGCTGATCGAGGAGGTTCCCGAAAATTTAATCATGTGCCTTTGCCCGGCCTGTGCCAACAATTTTTATGGTACAGGCTCTTATTATTTGAAACGGGTAAACCCTGCGCAGCAGGAACGGGACATCTGCACCTATTGCGGCCAGCGCCCTGGCTTTGATTATGAAGTTGTCAAACGGCACCAATGACCGGAGGACAACTTATGGAGATCGTATTCCACACCGGGAAGGAGAGCGAACAGCCCATGCGCCGGTTCGCAGAAAAGCGCGCCGAATTTCTATCCCGCGAACTGCGGAAATTAAGTGCCGAGGAATTAAAGGCGCTGCTTTCCACGTTAAAAGAGGATAATCGCACCTTTGAACAAAAATGAGGGCGTTTCTATAATAAATGAAGAAAGGGGCTGCTGTATAGCTGCCCTGGAAAGGAGGACATTTGAAAATGAAACGAAAGGCAAGAATCCAGGCTGGTATAGACGATAGGCTGGTAGCCATCTATGCGAGGAAATCCCGCATTACAAATAAAGGTGACAGCATTGGCGTCCAGTTCAAGCAAAGCGCCGATTATGCTGTCAATCAACTTTCTTTACCGGAGGATTATGAGTTTATCCAGTATGAGGACAAAGGCTTGAGCGGCTACTATTCCGACCGGCCTGATTTCCAGCGGCTTCTACGGGATGTTGAAATGGGAAAGATCAAAGCGGTAGCCTGCTATAAGTTAGACCGGATCAGCCGAAAAACATCTGATCTCATGCGGCTTTTGGAATACTTTGAGCGCCACGATGTGACGCTTTTGGTTTGCTCCAATAACATCAATACACAGATCAGCACTTCCAAAATCATCATTCAGGTACTGGCTATCATCGCTGAGTTTGAGCGCGACATCCTCACTGAGCGTATCCAGGATAATTTAATGGAACTGGCTAAGGACGGGCGTTGGCTGGGCGGTAAAACGCCCACCGGATTTTCTTCCAAGCGTGTGACAACGGGGAGCGGAAAAAATAAAAGCGCCATCAGCTTTCTTGTCCCCATTGAAGAAGAAAAAGAGATTGTGCTGGAAATCTACCGTACCTTTTGGGAAACACGTTCCCTGCTGCAAACAGCAAATCTCATTAGTGAGAAATATGAAACGAAACACGGGGCGAAGTTTACCACTTCTACCATCCGGCTGATTTTGCGAAATCCCATCTACTGTGTAGCCGACGAGTATTCCTATAATTACTTCCTGGAGCATGACGGGAATCTATTTGGAGAAGCACATGAGTTTGACGGGAAGCATGGCCTTTCCGCTTATAACAAGACCGACCAGATGAAAGTCGAGGATGAGGATTCCACGTTCTTCAACCCGAAGTTTTCCCAGCTTCTTACCAAGAAACCGATTAGTGAATGGATTGTTTCCGTCGGACGCCACGAAGGTTTTATCAGCTCCCGAAAATGGGTAGAAACACAAAATATGTTGGATGAGATTGCAGAAAAGTATAACAGGCCCCATAGAAAGACCAATGCTCTGCTGTCTGGCCTGATGTATTGCCCAATTTGCGGAAAGCGTCTGCGGGTGCTGCCGGAATCTAACCGTTGGACAAACGGTAAGCCCCGCTTCAAATACGCCTGCCCTGGGGTGCGGGCAAAAGAATGTACCTTCAAAGGGGTTGAGGGCGTAACGTTAGATGAATTCGTCATCCACTCGCTTTCCAGTTTACAAGAAGAACATTCCGATTATTATCGGCAGCTTTTGGAGAACCGGGTTGCCAGCATGATCCGCACCGACCAAGGCGAGAAAGAATACCAGGAAACAAAGAAAGCGATTGAGCGGTTAAATGCAGATATTGCCGCACAGGTACGCAATCTGCGTGAAGCGGACGACGCTCTCAAGCGTTTTATCCAGGACGATATAAAAGTGCTTACAGATGACCTTGCTAAGCGGGAGGCAGACCTGCGCCGCATTGAGAATACCCAGTCTGAAAATCACTACCTCATCCATGAATTGAACAGCATAAAAAAACGGCTGCTGTCTTTTGAGGAATTTGCAAAGGACGCACAGCCGGAAACTTTATTCACTTTGGTACACTCGATTGTTGACCGAATCTATATTACCACAGATGGCTCTACACAAAAGTGCCAGGTTTATATTAAAGGCTGCGCCACGGAGGATTATTCCGACATACTCGGCGCAGCCGAGTACATAGATGGTAAGTTCCTTTTGCCGGTGGCAACTTATATGCCGCCGATGTGTGATTTAGATAAGTATAGCATTCCCGATATGTTTTTCCATAACAGTATCCATACTTGATTTTTCCGGATAGCTCACGACCCTTGATATACCGAGCCTCCCAGCGACCGTCCCGCCGTCTGAAGATATTCTCACCCTTTGCCATTTTGTAATTCCTCCTTGTGCAGTGATTATGTTGGGTGTGGATCTTATTTTAATTTCATCCAGACTGCTGGGATGACTGCGCTGAACTTTAAGTCAACGGAATTCTCCGCAAAAAATTAACGTAAGTTGACAAAAACATACTTTTTCTTCCATTTCTTTGTTGATTCAATTGCATTTGAATATGTAATGTGCTATAATACAGAAGAATAACTATGTTTTGCGCTGCACGCAGAGTGGCAAACTCCATGAAAGCTCCGCTGACACATCTGCATTAACAAAAGATGTTCGTTTTTGTGCAGCTATGGCGGAGGCGGTACTTACTTGAATTGCGCACCTTGAATGGATATTTTTGTACAGCAATTTGCAAATTCAATATCTGTGTAGAGCCTTTGCCCCTGGACGGCTTCGTGCTGAACCGATGGGGGGCAGAGATACAGATATCAATGTAGGGATGTGAGATATGTGACAACAACAGCGAGCAGCTGTTTGACAGAGGAGAGCTCTGCCGATGTGATCATTCAAATAGCAAAACCTGTATTGGAACAAAAGAAGCTGTACCTGATAACGAAGCGTGCTTTTGACATAGTATGTTCTTTCCTGGGCCTGCTGATTCTGGCAATCCCGATGATAATCATTGCATTGATCATCACTTTGGACTCGCCAGGTCCCCCAATTTTTAAGCAGGAGCGGCTCGGTCTCCATGGGAAGCCGTTTATGATCTATAAATTTAGGTCAATGCGTCTTGACGCAGAGGAAAACGGCCCGCAGTGGGCAGATGAACAGGATCCAAGATGCACACACTTCGGCCAAATTCTCAGACGCACCCGGCTGGACGAGCTTCCTCAGTTCTATAACATCCTGCGCGGCGACATGAGTTTCGTCGGCCCGCGGCCGGAGCGTGCTTATTTCTACGGAGAATTTGAAAAATACATTCCCGGTTTCTCCAACCGGTTAATGGTTGTTCCTGGCCTGACTGGACATGCTCAGGTGAATGGCGGATATTCTCTGAAGCCGGAAGAAAAAATTATCTACGATATGGAGTATATAGAAAAACGATCGATTTGGATGGATTTGGCGTGTATTGGAAAAACGATCCGCGTCGTTTTGTGCGGCGCGGGCGCCCGATAAAGAAAGATGCGTTTGGAGGACAATCCTAGAATATGAACGAAAGTAAGAAACCGTATGCTTCCGTGGGGGGCACAGAGCTGTCACTATGGGATATTACAAAGATCCTGTTAGCCAAGATTCATTGGCTGCTGCTTGCAGGGGTCGTTGTTGCTGCGGGCGTTTATGCAGTAGTAACAATTTTTGTTACACCGACCTATGAATCTCGAGTGAGCTTTTATGTATATAACAGTGCAGACAATTCTTCACAGGGAACAATCAATAACAGCGACCTTCAGGCGGCAGAGAGCCTAGCTACGACCTATTCAAAGATCCTGGCGAGCAATTCTGTTTTGGATTCCGTTCTGAGTGATTTGAGAGCAGAAACCTCATTGTCGAGAAAGGAACTTAGCCGCATGGTGAATGTCTCCGTTGTGTCGGATACACAGTTGCTGGAGGTGGTAGCGACCTCGACCGATCCGGAGCTTGCCTGTAAGATCGCCAATTCCTTTGCAAAAGTTGCGCCTACTGAAATCGTTCGTATTACCAAGGCGGGCGGCGTCGAGGTCGTGGACCGACCGGAGGTGGCAACGGAAAAATCTGCGCCCAAAACCGTAGTTGACAGCGCGATTGGATTTGTGGTTGGCGTGATACTGGCTTCAGTTGCTATTATTCTGCGAATGATGGCAGATACGACCATCTACCTGCCGGAGGACATTGAAAAGTCCGCCGGTGTGACTGTACTTGGTCAGATACCGGACATCCATGCGACAAATGAGAATGCTGGCTGCTGGAAGCTGGCGGAGGGAGGTGCAGTGCTCTATGGCGAAAAAGAAAGAAAGCCGAAAGGTAGCGATTGAAGCTGTTCGTACAAACAGGAAACGTCTGCTGACCAATGAATCTCCATTTGCGATCAAGGAAGCCTATGTAAAGTTGCGCACCAGTTTGATGTTCTGCATGACGGCGGATAAGGAGCGCCCATGTACGAGCTTCGCCGTCACTAGCTCAAAGCCCTCTGAGGGCAAGAGTCTGACAGCAGCCAACATTGCCATTAGCTATGCAATGTTGGGTAAAAAGGTGCTCTTGATCGATGCGGATATGCGCAAGCCAACGCAGCGCCGCCTTTGGAGAGTGGAGAAGCCTACCGGACTGTGCGATTTTCTTGCAAAAATATCGAAGCTCGAACTGGACAAGGTGAAAGATCTGCCGCTCTGGATCGTTTGCACTGGAACCATCCCGCCGAACCCCTCCGAACTGCTTTCATCCGAGCGTATGAAGCACTTCGTGGAAGAAAGTGCAAAGGTTTATGACTACATTATTATCGACACGCCGCCGATCAATACGGTCGCTGACGCGCAAATTGTTTCGACCTATGTGGACGGTGTGGTACTCGTAGTCAAGTCCGGCGATACGACGGAGGATGAGCTGAACGAGGCCATCGATGCGGTACGCCGTGCGGGCGGAAACCTATGCGGCACGGTGCTCAACGACCTGAATATGAAATCCGTGAAGTATGCTTACAAATATAAATATGGGGGCAAATACGGATATAAGTATTCCTATTCTGAGTCGTATGAAGCGCGGTAATATGAAGCTCGACTTGTCGCTTGACTACCATGCCCATATTCTTCCTGGCTGTGACCATGGGAGCGATGGCCTTGCGACCTCGTTGAAACAGGTGGAGATGGCAGCTTCTGCTGGCGTGAAAACGATCTGTGCAACGCCGCATTTTTACCCGCACAAGGAGTCCGTCGAATCCTTCCTGCGCCGTAGGAAGAAAACTGCAGGGCTGCTGCTCCGTGAGCTGCCTGAAAACGCTCCGCTGATTCAGCTCGGCGCAGAGGTACTGATCTGCGATGGCATGGAACGGCTGGACGGCCTGAACCGCCTGTGCCGTGAGGGTACAAACGAGCTGTTGTTGGAAATGCCGTTTTATGCGTGGCCGGAGTCGATCTGGGACACGCTGTATCTTCTGTGTGACCTGGCGGATATTCAAATTGTCCTTGCTCACGCAGAGCGGTATCCTGCAGAGAATATTGAAAAACTGATTTGTGAGAGCGTGCCGCTCCAGCTCAATGCAGAATGCCTGACAAAGCCGCTGAAACGTAAACGGTATCTTGAATGGATTGAAAATGGATATGTAAAATACCTCGGAAGTGATATCCATATGCTGGGAGATCGGTACGAAGATTGGACTAAATGCCGAAGACTTCTAGGCAAATAATTGGAGCAGAAAGGGGCGCTTTATGAGCGCAGAGAGATATGGAGCATATTCTGTACTTATGTCAGTCTATAGCAAGGAAAACCCGGCATGGCTGAAACTTGCAATTGAAAGCATACAGGATCAAACACTACCGACTAGCGATTTTGTTTTGGTATGTGATGGGCCGTTGACTCCGGAATTGGATGGTGTCATAGCTGAAAAGCATTGTCAGATGGGCGAAATCTTAATGGTCGTGCGGCTTGAGAAAAACGTGGGTTTGGGGAATGCCTTGAATGAAGGAATAAAACATTGCAGGAATGAACTGGTTGCGCGTATGGATAGTGATGATATTGCATATCCAGACAGATGCGAGAAGCAGGTCGCAATCTTCAATAAGTATCCGATTGTAAGTATTTGTTCAGGCACGGTAATGGAATTCTCGAAGAACCCGGAAACTATAAACTGCAAAAGGGTCTTGCCGGAGAAAAACAAAGAAATCATTGAGTTCGCTAAAAAGCGGAATCCGTTTAACCATCCATGTGTAATGTATAAAAAATCGGCAGTAGAGGCAGTAGGCTCGTATCAGCACTTTTACCGGCTGGAGGACTATTATCTGTGGATTCGAATGCTGATGGCTGGTTATGAGGGATATAATATTCAAGAGCCGCTGCTCTATATGAGAGCAGGTACAAGTATGTATAAACGAAGGGCAGGTTGGCGTTACGCAAAAACGCAGATAGAATTGTTCCGTTTCATGTGGAAGCAAGGATTCATAAATGCTTGGCAATATGCTGAGAGTTGCATTATCCGAAGTAGTTCTGCGCTGTCACCGAACTGGCTGCGCAAGTATATGTATATGACTTTTCTGCGTAGCTAAGGGTGCACATATGAGAGTACTGGAACAACATACGGGAATGACGGCTCATCAGACACTTCTGCTTGAAATGCTGAAAGATATTGATATCGTCTGCAAAAGGCGCCGAATATCATATCAGCTTTTTGCAGGCACGGCATTAGGAGCAGTCAGACATCACGGCTTCATTCCATGGGATGATGATGTGGATATTATAATGTCTCGCAGTGAGTATGAGCGTTTTTTCAAGGAAGCGGCCAAAGATTTTGACGAGACTTTATATTTTGCCCAGCAGGAACACAGCGCTCATTGGCCAATGCCCTACTCCAAATTGCGGCGAAACAATACGACCTGCATAGAGAAGTATTATCCAAAGGATTTGAAGACGCACCAAGGCGTGTATGTCGATATCTTCCCGTGCGATAACCTCTCTGATTGCACTTTGATGCGGAAGATACAGTTTTGTGTATCAAAAATCATTATTGCAAAAAGCCTATATGCTCGTGGGTATGAAACCAATAGCGTGATTAAGAAGCTATTCATGCAGGTATGCCGCATGTTCCCGCTCAAAGGGCTCAAGGCAATTTGTATACGAAAAAAAGATCAGAAATCGCAGTTAGTCCATACATTTTTTGGCGCAGGGAGCAAATACGAGAAAAATATATTCCCGCGGGCATGGATTGAGCAGTCCGTTGAGATGCAGTTCGAGGATGGAGTATTTCCGGTATCTGCCTATTATGACGAGCTGCTGACGAAGCTGTACGGCGATTACCACGCGCTCCCAAATCCGGAGGACAGAAAGTGCAAAGAGCATGTCGCCATTCTGGATCTGGAGCACCCGTATGAAGCGCATCTGTCGGAACTTCATAATATGCAGTTCGACGTTCTTACAAGAAGCATTCGATAAATGCGATTCCGGATATTTTCGAGGAGATAATATGGTAGAACCGCGAGTACTTGTTGTTAGTCACAATGTTTTCAGTTCTTCTGGAAACATGGGGAAAACAATGATGCATATGTTGGCTGGAATCCCCCCAGATAATCTCGCACAATTGTACTTCCATCAGGAGATTCCGACTCGAAGATGCTGTCTGCACTATTTCAGAATGACGGACAGCAATATTCTGCATTCGCTGTTTACACGAAAAACAGAGTTCAGGGTCTTTGATGCATCAGACATTGATGAATCGGCGGTGCAGAGCAGAACCGACACAGGCTGGCTGGCGAAGGTATATCAGTTTTCCAGACGGCGTACATCATTCATCTATTTTTTGCGGGACACAATGTGGAGATTCGGCAAATGGAAAACCAAGGCGCTTTTGGAGTGGGTGCAGGCATTTGCCCCTAATGTCATATTTTTAGCGGCCGGAGACTATGCGTTTCCCTATCGTATCGCCATCTGGCTGTCGGATTTCCTGCACATTCCGATTGTGATGTGGTGCGCAGATGATTTCTATATTGAGCCGCTGAATCATGGACCTTTTTTTCGTCGAATACAATGCCAACAGCTGGTGAAGCTGGCCCGAAAGGTCATTCATCGGGGCGGGACTATTGTTACGATCAGTGACATGATGCAAAGAGATTATGCACGCTTGTTTCAAGTTCCAACAAAAACGATCCGAATCTCAAGTGCAATTAACCATTACTCGCTGCCTGCTGATTTCCGGTCGGGTGTTGTTTATGTTGGGAATTTGGGAATCAATCGCATTGTACCGCTGACTGAACTGGGGCGTGCGCTCAGGGCAGCCGCAATAACTGGATTTGAGACAATCAATGTATACTCCGGTGAGCGGAATTCCACAATTCTTCAACAAATCAACAAGGGAAATGGATTGACTTATTGCGGATGTATTTCTGAGCGAGAGGTTGAGCGGCTCTTAGGGACAAGTAAGTTTATTATCTTTACTGAAGCCTTTGATAACAAATCAATTTGTCGTACTAAGTATTCCCTTTCTACAAAAATTGCAGAAAGCCTACGAAGCGGAGCATGCATTCTTGCGTATGGGCCATCTGAAATTGCAGCAATTGATTATTTGAGACGTTATCGTGCTGCATACATACTCGAAAAAGCAGAAGAACTTCCTAATGCAATACGGCATTTATGCGAAGAAGCCAATGAGTACAGTCATTATACACTATGCGCACAATCATTGGCCGAACAGTTTCATAGCGCTGAAGTTAATGAAGAATGTCTAAGAGATATTTTCGTGGAAGCAATTAGTAATTATAAAACTGCGGAGGTCAAGGAATGCAAGACGACAAAGTGACAAGCAAACAAAACAAAATCCGAATACGCCAAAGGAATGCAGGGATGACATATCGAAAATGGATATCAGTATTTTTGTGCGTCATATTCGTGTGTGGCCTGTTGGCCGGGTGCGGCAATGACAAAGTGCAAGAAGAACAGAATGATAATGTTTCTGCAAATACGATTCCAGAAGATGTAGTCGTTCATACGGACTACGGTGATCTGCATTATCCGGATCGTTGGCAGGAGTATGTTACCATTCGCCAGGAGCAGAACGGCAACACGATTGCGGTTACCTTTGAAACCAAGAGCGGAGAAGAAACCTATGAATTGTTCAAGGTTTTAATTGGTGATGACAGCAGTGAGGTTGTCGGCAGCCTGACGGACGACACGGGAACCCAGCGAAATGTTTATCTACATGTTGAGGAACTGCCTGCCGATTCTGGCTTGGAAGAGACAGAGCAGACCCGCTTCTACGCAATGCAAGAGGACTTAAATTATCTGATCGATCATTTAAGCTGAATGTAATTACAATAGGAGGAGAACTGTTATGACAAGTAGACTGGTGAAACGACATTTGTCTTTGTGCCTTGTTCTTGTGATGCTGCTGACAGCTATGCTGCCGGTCAGCGTCTTCGCGGCGGGCTCAAACGATGAAGGCTCTGCTGCTTCCGGGGGGAACGCAGCTGCAACTACGATGATTTCAGACTATGCAACATTCCTTTCCTGTTTCAAGGTTCTGGAAGGCTATGCCCAGACCTATGCGGAAGAAAATGCCGGTGAGGATGCCAATGCGCTGATCATCAACTATATCCGTACAGGCGTGGAGCGGTACACCTCCGGCACTTGGGAAATGGTCTGCGGCAAGGAGAATACTGCCTTTACCGCCTATGTTTCCGAGCAGGATACCGCGAACAATACCTCGGCTTCTGCACTGAAGAACTTGGGCAACTTCACATTGCCCAATGGCAATAAAGTTGACCTTGGCCATGTGTTTGGCGCAATGGATGTGGCCAACTATGCCAAGGCGCAGGGGATGACTGCGGCTGTTGTGCAGGCACGTGCCGATATGGGCAGCTGGGCCGGTGACATCGCGGACCTGATGTTCTGCGCCGAAAATGTGGACATCCCCGATAAGGTGGATACCACGGAGACGGACGTTGACATTCTGGCTGCCAACATTCGTACAAAATACCTCGGTGTAGATTACGGCACACTCAACAGTGTGGGTCACTCCTTCACTGATACGGACCTCTATGGCGACATGGATGCGTTCTATCTCACAACGGAGATGAACCGCGGCGGTGTGGCGTTGAGCACGATCATTGAGAACTACTTTACCGCAGGGCTTACAGACGCAAGCCGCGCTTCCTACTTCCTGACCAACCGTCTGGGCGGCATGGTCACCAAAGACGGTATCCGGAGCAAGGTTCTGAGCACCTATACCGGGAATACCCTGATCGGTGCGCTGGAGAGCTCGTACTCGCTGACAGATCTGCCCAATTGCGAGACGCTGCGCAAGGCCTGCTGCTATGCATTTGCGGATTATCTGTTTGATCTGGCTGGCGATCCCAACGGCACGGATCCCGTTGATCCCGACCCGGTCGATCCGGATCCTAAGCCCGAGCCGAAGCCGGATAATGCCTACTATTCTGTGTTTTCTTCGGACACGACGACGGTCGCGCCCGGTGTGACGCAGACGATCAACTATGCACTGACCAAGGACGACAAGCAGATCGTCTACTACATTGCCACGGCGGATATCGCCCGGGAGGATGTGAGCATCCACGCCAATTATCACGACAACGATCCGAGCCAGGGCTGGGCAATGTCCCGCGTGTCCGATCAGATGGCGGCGGCTCAGAAGCGGCATTCCGATCCGTCCGATGCGGCAAACTACGTCGAGCACTACAATGCAGTGGTCGGTGTCAACGCTGACTTCTACAACATGACCACCGGTGCCCCCAGCGGCGCTCTGGTTATGGATGGTGTCGAGTATCATGGCGGCACCTCCAAAAACTTCTTTGCGATCCTGAAAGACGGGACTGCCATGATCGGCGGGCCCAGCGATTACGCAGCTTATCAGGATCAGATCCAGGAGGCTGTCGGTGGCAGCGTTTATCTGGTCAAGGATGGGAAGCCTGTCGTGACCAGTGCGGCGGACTATTATAACAGCCGTCATTCCCGCACTTGTGTGGGTATCACTGCTGAGGGCAAGGTCGTCATGATGGTGCTGGACGGCCGTCAGGAACCCTTCTCCGCTGGCGGCACTGCTGAAGAACTGGCACAGATCATGCTGGACGCAGGCTGTGTGACCGCAATCAATCTGGATGGCGGCGGTTCCACTACCTTCGTAGCGAAGCAGGAAGGCAGCAATACGCTCACGGTTGTGAACCGTCCTTCGGATGGTTATGAGCGTTCCGTTAGTTCCTCTCTGATGGTGGTCTCCACGGCCCCTGTCTCTACGGAGTTTGATCATGCCCTGATCACCTCTGCTTACGATTACTTGACGAGCGGCGCCGCGGTTCGTCTGGTTGCTTCCGGTGTCAGTGTGTCCGGCAGCGCTGCGGAACTCCCTGCCAATCTTACATGGAAGTCCGCAGATGAAACCATCGGTACCGTCTCTGAAGATGGTGTTTTCACCGCCGTCAAGAAAGGCAGCGTGGAAATTCAGCTCCTGTCCGGTGACACGGTGATCGGCAGCAAGACGCTTACCGTGGTCGAGCCGAATGGACTGAAATTTTCCAAGACAAGCATCAACGCCATCTACGGGGATTCGGTGCGCCTTCCCCTGATCGCAACCTATAATGAGAATCCCGTCGCTGTATGCGCGGGCGATATCACATTTGAACTGAGCAACAGCGCAGCAGGTACTGTGGAAGCTGCGAACAATGGCTTTGCCTTTACTGGCAGCGAGGGATCCGGTCTGCGCAACGTTACCATTACGGCTATGATCACGCGGGACTATTCCATCAGTGCCACGATCAAGGTCGCCATGTACAGTGCCAATCAGGCGATTTTCGACTTTGACAACGCCACAGGCGGCGACAGAACCTTCGCATGGACAAGAGAAGTCTCCAACGCGGAATATCTCCCCGGCGGCGACGGCGAGACAGACCGCTATCATGTGATCGATCCCAGCCAGCCCATGAACGTCACCTATGTCTTCGGACTGGATATGATGACGATCAAGATGCCTGAAAAGCTGGAGCCGCTTCTGTCCATGGTTGCTGGCGGCGATATTTCCGGCATCACGGCCTGGGATCTGCTGCTCCAGCTGGCAGAGCGTGTCAGCCCGAAGACTGAGGTGACGGTGAAGTTCCAGTTCGACCAGAATGTCGATGTGGACATTTCCAACCTGACGGTGTCGAATGATTATTTCCGTCTGACGTCCGCATCCATGGACGAGAATAATCTGCTCACGGTGAAGTGCAATTTCATCAAGCAGAGCCAGGCCATTGATCCTGAAACGGCCAACCCCATCTGCATTCTCAGTGGTGTAAAGATGACCGCTAAGAACGGCGCGAATCAGACGCTGACAATTACGAACGCTGGTTCGATCGGCTATGATATCTATCTTGGCGCAAACGCGCTCTACAGCATGGCCAAGCAGACCTCTTTCCAAGAGCAATATGGTATTTATCCCTATGAGGAGCCGGAAAATGTCACACATCCCAAGGGCGGCCATTTTTACTGCGAATCGTATCAGAAATTTACGGATAAGTTCATTCTGGATGGCACAGTCTGGTCCGGCTGGAAGCAGATCAACGGCGCAACCTACTACTTTGTGGATAACGTCGCTGTGAAGGGCGTTCACAAGGTCCCTGGTCTCAACGATGAAAGCAACGAGTATTTCTACCAGTTCAATGAGACGACCGGTGCTTGCGAGGGTAAGGTCACAGGCCTGTTCGAACTTGACGGCGCACGGTATTACGCCATCAACGGTGTGGCCAAGTCTGGCTGGTGGAACCTGACGGATGCAGATGGTGAGAACAGCTATTATTACTTTGATAAAGAGACATTCAAAGGACTGAATGGCCCGAGTAGAGCATTCTTCGAGAATGTGACGTACACGTTTGATAACGGAAAGCTGTTGAAGGGAGAATGGCTGACAACCGATCAAGGAACCAAGTATTATTATGGGCCGACATTCGTACAGGGAAAATGGTATACGGTTGAAGGCGAAAAGTACTATTTCGACCCGCAGGGCTATCGTTATACAGGGCTTAGATATGTGAAAGAAAGCTACAATCACGATGATCATATCTACTGGTATGACTTTGGCGAAGATGGGATTTGCCACGGCGTATATCAGCACACAGGCCTCTTCTATCTTAACGGAAATACGTACTACACCATCGACGGAATGGTCTGCTTTGGCCTGTATTTAGCGGAAGATGGATACTACTACTATTTTGGAAGTGGCAATTATACCGCTGTTAAGAACACCCGTCACTGGGTATCCTTCCCGAATGACACTGGTCTTGCACAGGCGTTCTACGATTTTGACGAAAACGGCAGGATGATTATTGATAATCCGGATCCGAGCAAAAACGGCATTGTCAACGAAGACGGTACGCTCTATTACTACGTGAATGGTGTCAGGAACTATGCCGGTCTGATTCAAATTGACGGTGACTACTATTACGTGAACAGTTCCTGCAAAGTAGTCACGAGTCAGCGTTACTGGGTATCTAAGACCAATGATCTGCTTCCTGCCACCTTCTATAACTTCGATGCAGACGGTAAGATGACGGATGCACCGATTCCGACGCCGGATCCTGACCCGAATCCCAATCCTGATCCCGGGGTGAAGAACGGCATCGTCAACGAGGATGGCGAGCTGTATTACTATGTCAATGGCGTCAAGACCTACGCGGGCCTGATCAAGATCGACGGCGATTACTACTATGTGAACAGCTCCTGCAAGGTCGTAACAAATTGCCGTTACTGGATTAGCAAGACCAATGATCTGTTGCCCGCAACCTTCTATAACTTCGATGCAGACGGCAAGATGACTGATGCACCCATTCCGACGCCTGACCCCGATCCTAATCCCAATCCTGATCCCGAGGTGAAGAACGGCATCGTCAGCGAGGACGGCGAGCTGTATTACTATGTCAATGGTGTCAAGACCTACGCTGGTCTGATTCAGATTGACGGCGATTATTACTATGTGAACAGCTCTTGCAAGGTTGTTACCAACCAGCGCTACTGGATCAGCAAGACCAATGATCTGCTGCCCGCAACCTTCTATACCTTTGATGCAGACGGCAAGATGACCGATGCACCCATTCCGACACCTGACCCCGATCCGGATCCCAATCCTGATCCCGGGGTGAAGAACGGCATCGTCAATGAAGATGGTGAGTTGTATTACTATGTCAATGGTGTCAAGACCTACGCTGGTCTGATTCAGATCGACGGCGATTATTACTATGTGAACAGTTCTTGCAAGGTTGTTACCAACCAGCGCTATTGGATCAGCAAAACCAACGATTTGCTGCCTGCCACCTTCTATACCTTTGGTGCAGACGGTAAGATGACGGATGCACCGATTCCGACGCCTGAGCCTGATCCCGAGCTGAAGAATGGCATCGTTAGCGAAGATGGCGAGCTGTATTACTATGTCAATGGTGTCAAGACCTACGCTGGTCTGATTCAGATCGACGGCGATTATTACTATGTGAACAGTTCTTGCAAGGTTGTTACCAACCAGCGCTATTGGATCAGCAAAACCAACGATTTGCTGCCCGCCACCTTCTATACCTTTGGTGCAGACGGCAAGATGACCGATGCACCCATTCCGACGCCGGATCCCGATCCAGTCGATCCTGCAAAGAACGGTATCGTCAGCGAGGACGGCGAGTTGTATTACTATGTGGACGGCGTCAAGACCTATGCTGGCCTGATCCAGATCGACGGCGATTACTACTATGTGAACAGCTCCTGCAAGGTCATCACGAACCAGCGCTATTGGATCAGCAAAACCAACGACCTGCTGCCCGCCACCTTCTATACCTTTGGTGCAGACGGCAAGATGGTCAAATAACCAAAAGACCCATGGGGTATGGTGATTTTAGCGCCATACCCCATGGAAGATACGAATACGAAAAGGAGTACGTATTGCTTGATCTTGTATTTATCTGGCTGAAGGAGCATTCACTGATCGTGCTCCTGCTTCTGGGAACTATCTTCAATGTGTTCTGGCTGTACAGGATGCGGCGGCAACTCCAAATGAAATGGTACGCCGTGATAGCATTCTCGGTGCTGCATACGGTATGTGGTGTTTTGAGTGTAAAAGCATTTGCGTTTCTGGAAACCGGAGATGCTGGCAACATGAGCTTATTCGGCGGAGTGTTCTTTATGCCAGTGCTTTATTTCATCAGCGCAAAGGTTTCAAAACGCAATATCAAAGCCGTTTTTGATATTTTTACGATTTGCATGATCTTCACGGTGATGTGCGCTCGGATCAACTGCATCGTCTCTGGATGCTGCTCTGGCTTAGTCATACCGGGAACGCACGTTCACTTCCCCACAAGGGAACTCGAGATCCTCTATTATATTGTGACTGTCTCTTATACACATCTGACGCTGCCGACGACTTAATAGGTGTAGAT